>ERZ802824.634-NODE-634-length-19351-cov-28.6147_pt1 | contig 19351 bp, 20 predicted proteins | sample MGYA00345650_ERZ802824 | MGnify/ENA primary metagenome ERZ802824 (study PRJEB30503, sample SAMEA104212361) | marine metagenome | biome: Westerlies Biome; feature: [SRF] surface water layer (ENVO:00010504) within the epipelagic zone...; material: water... | reverse complement strand
CTTCGGTGATGTTAATGCGGTTTTGAGTTCGAACCTCGTCAACCTCGGGTTTAATTTTGTCAAAAACCGAAATGGCGGTTTTTTTATCCGGGTAATGAATAATATACATGCCTGAGTTTTCGTTGCTTTGAACAAATTCAGCTGAAATTGCGCCTAGGCTTATAACCTTCGGCGACCATACATTTTCAAAATAAGTGACTGTCATATCAAATTGTAACTTTGACTGTGCTGTAATAGAGACGACTCTGATATACATCATGATACTCCTGCCAAGCTTGTCCCAGCTTGCCACAAAAAAACCACAGCGCAAAGCATGACTTCGTTCTTCAGGTTAATGCAACCCTCCTTGGGTTTTTAGGAAATCGGCCAGTTCCGGCACGCCCACGCCTTTGCGCATTGAGCCGAAAATAAACGGCAGATCGCCTCTGTTATCTTTGGTGTCGCGGCGCATCTGTTCGAGATCAACCTCAACATGTTCAGCCAGTTCAATCTTATTGACCACCAGCATGTCTGATTTCATCAGGGCAGGGCCTTTCTTGCGCGGGATATCGGCGCCCATACATACATCAATGACATAGATGGTGATGTCCACCAGTTCCGGGCTGAAGGTGGCGGCCAGATTATCACCGCCTGATTCGAGCAGAATAAGCTCAAGGTCGGGGAATTGCTGTTTCAGCTCTTCCATCGCTGCTAGATTGACAGACGCATCTTCACGTATGGCGGTATGTGGGCATCCTCCCGTTTCGACTCCGCGGATGCGATCAGATGACAGGGCTTGTGCATGAACCAGATAGTCTGCATCTTCTCTTGTATATATATCATTGGTTATCACCGCCATTGAGACATCACCGCCCAAAGCCCGGCATAACGCTTCTGTCATGCTGGTTTTGCCGGCCCCAACAGGCCCGCCGATGCCCACCCGCAATGGGCCGTATCTTAACTTGTTTCTAGTCATGTTCGGTAAATCCTCGGCGTTGCGTTTTCATGTTTTATCGCCATCAGATCAGACAGCATTGACGCGCTGCCCAGCTCGGAAAGAGTGGCTGTTAGGGCCTCTGTGCTCACCTTCCCAATAACTGGATAGAGGCTGATCAGACAGTCCTGTCCGGCTTGCTGGCCAATGGGAATAATGCGCACCCCGACAGAGATAAGCGTGGCGGAAAAGGCCTGTAGATAGCTTTGCAGCGTCGCGTTAAGGTCAAGATTTTTTTTGCGGGAAGCCCTGCCAACGGCGATCGGATAGGCAAGACCATCCGGCAAACCGGCGTCATGGCTGGCATTCACAACACGGCAAAAGGCCTGGCCTAGCTCGCGAGTTTCCTGCCATCTTTCCTTGCTGGCACAAAGCGCAAGGCATAGCGCGTTGGCCCCGTCATCACCCTCATAGGCAGCTTTGATAAACAGGGCGTCATTGCGGCCAGAGCCATGCGCAATAAGACAGGAAATCCAGCTTGTCAGGCTGGCCGCGTCTGTGACCAACCCGTCCTGTATCGCTGTTTCCAGCCCGTGCGAATAGCTGAACGCACCGGTCGGAAAGGCTGGCGAGAACCAAGTCTGCAGAAGCATCATGTCACGATAGGGCTGTTGCATCCGATGGGTGCTCACTGATGATGATTGCCATGACCATGAGAATGGGCACGATTTTTGGCATGTTCATGATCAACCGACGGGCCGTGTGCATGGCTATGGGTGCGGCCATGTCCGTACGCCCCGCCCTCAGGCGTGAAGGGGGCGTCCAGCTTTTCAATATCTGCCCCAAGCAGACGCAGCATATCTTCAAGCACATGATCTTGTTGGATCAAAAGATGGCCCTGTTCTATCTGGCATGGGGTGTGACGGTTGCCTATATGCCAAGCGATACGCGGCAAATGATCGTGAGTTATTTTCAACAGAGGTTCTGGTTTCGGCTGGATGGCGATGACGCGCCCGTCATCCAGTTCAAACCCGTCTGTTGCCGACAGCGACACGGCTTCCGGCAGTTCGACCAGAAACGCCTCACCGCTGTCTGTGACAAGGCGTTTGCGGCGCAGAAACCGGCTTTCATAGTCGAGCGTGATAACGCCGTCTGCCAGGCCTCTATCACGATTGTTGATAATCTGTTGAGCGATACGCATTGAGACTCTTTTCATCTTGGCTAAAGGCTTCTTAGAACAGAAAATAGCGCTGCGCCATCGGCAGTTCGGTCGCCGGGGCACAGGTCAGCAATTCGCCATCTGCTCGCACCTCGTAGGTTTCAGGATTTACCTCAATTTCCGGCTGATAATTATTCATTACCATATTCGCCTTTGAGATGGCTCGAGTGTTCTGAACGGGCTTTGTCTGTTTGGCGAGACCAAGCTCAGCGGCAATATTTCCATCTTGCGCCGCCTGACTAACAAAACAGACTGCCGAGTGTTCAACAGACCGGCCATAGGAGGCAAACATCGGCCGAGTATGGACCGGTTGCGGGGTCGGGATAGAGGCGTTTGGATCGCCCATCTGTGCCAACGCGATACTGCCGCCCAGCAGCACCATCTCTGGCTTCACCCCGAAAAAGGCAGGATTCCATAATACCAGATCAGCGCGTTTGCCAACTTCAATACTGCCAATATGCCTGGAAATACCGTGGCAAATAGCCGGGTTAAGGGTGTATTTTGCGATATAGCGCTTTACCCGCAGATTATCGTTATCGCCTGTCTCATCGGCAAGCCGGCCGCGCTGAACCTTCATTTTATGAGCTGTCTGCCAGGTTCGCGTGATCACCTCGCCCACCCGGCCCATCGCCTGACTGTCAGACGCGATAATCGAAAACGCGCCCATGTCATGCAGAATATCTTCAGCCGCGATGGTCTCTTTCCTGATTCGGCTTTCGGCAAATGCCACATCCTCTGGAATGGATCTATCCAGATGATGGCAGACCATCAGCATATCAAGATGTTCTTCCAGCGTGTTTACGGTATAGGGCCGCGTCGGGTTGGTCGAAGACGGTATCACATGCCCTTCACCGCATATCTTGATAATATCAGGGGCATGACCGCCGCCCGCCCCTTCGGTATGAAAGGCATGGATGGTCCGGCCCTTCATCGCGGCAACAGTGTTTTCAACAAAGCCACTTTCGTTCAGCGTATCAGTGTGGATCATCACCTGGATATCCATCTCATCTGCCACGCTGAGACAGTTATCAATCGCCGCAGGTGTCGTGCCCCAGTCTTCATGCAGTTTTAACGCACACGCACCGGCTTTTATCTGTTCTTCAAGTGCTGCGGGCAAGGCTGCATTCCCTTTGCCCGCAAAAGCGAGGTTCATCGCGAAACTATCTGCCGATTGAAGCATTCGGCTAATATGCCAGGGCCCCGGTGTGCAGGTGGTGGCCAGCGTGCCATGGGCTGGGCCGGTGCCGCCGCCAAGCATCGTGGTCAGTCCGGAATGCAGCGCATCATCAATTTGTTGTGGGCAGATAAAGTGGATGTGACTGTCAAATCCGCCTGCGGTCAGGATATGGCCTTCACCTGCAATGGCCTCTGTTGAGGGGCCAATGATGATGTTCACGCCATCCTGCGTATCTGGATTGCCTGCTTTGCCAATCGCATGGATAAATCCCTCTTTTAGCCCCACATCAGCTTTATAAATGCCTGTCACGTCGACGATAAGCGCATTGGTGATAACTGTGTCAACCGCGCCGCCATCACGCGCGACCTGCGACTGGCCCATGCCGTCACGGATAACCTTGCCGCCGCCAAATTTTACTTCATCTCCATATTGGGTCAGGTCGGTTTCGACCTCAACGAACAGCTCGGTATCTGCGAGCCGCATTTTATCCCCTGTGGTTGGGCCATACATGTCAGCATAAATTTTTCTCGAGATTGAGACTGGCATTATAATGCTCCCATAATCTTTTGATTGAAGCCATGAACGATGCGCTCACCGCCATATGAGATCAGCTGCACCTTGCGCTCCTGACCCGGCTCAAAGCGAACAGCCGTCCCGGCGGCGATGTCAAGACGCATCCCGCGGGCCGCATCCCGGTCAAACTGAAGTGCTGCATTGGTCTCGTAGAAATGATAGTGGCTCCCGACCTGAACCGGTCGGTCGCCTGTATTCGCAACGGTAAGACGCACCGGCTCTTTGTCTGCGTTCAACAGGATATCTTCATCTTTGGTCAGAATTTCACCTGGGATCATTTTTTGGGCCTCCTTAATCAGCGAATCGGATGATGGACTGTGACCAGCTTAGTCCCGTCCGGAAACGTCGCTTCGACCTGTACGTCATGCACCATCTCGGCGATGCCATCCATACAGTCACCGCGCTCCACCACATGTGCCCCCTCCGCCATCAAATCGGCGACTGCGCGGCCGTCACGCGCCCCCTCAACAACAAAATCTGAAATCAAAGCGATCGCCTCAGGATAATTCAGCTTTACCCCTCTTTGTTTGCGGTTGCGGGCCACCATGGCGGCCATCGACACCAGTAATTTGTCTTTTTCACGTGGGCTCAGTTTCATCGACGCTCTCCTTTTCCTATATCTGCCAGACACGTGGCATCGACTGCTGGCGAAGGGCAGATAGAATATTATTGATATCTGTACGGGCAGATAAGGCGTGCGGACTGACCAGCCTTATCACCATCCTGTCTTCCCAATATGAGGCCGCACAGCAAGACAGGCAAGCCCCAATAACTGGGGCGAGCGTGCCGGCCATCTGTTCGGCATCACGCCCGGCATATAAAATGGTCGACAACAATCTGGCCCCGTTGCCGCCGGCGGGTGCGGCCAGTATTTCATCAGCCCTGCCAGTCAGCCGCAGAGACTCGGCATGGAACAAGACGCCCTCACGATACAGCCGCCAGTTATCGGTAAAGTGACAGCCCGTGACCTGTTCACCCATCGCCTGACGCCCCAAAATCACGGTTTCGGCTAACAAACACCGGCTGTCTGCGGTCATCTCCAGCTGGATGGTGCGCGCCGCTTCTGCGCCGTCAAAGATGATGGTTTCCTGGGGCAACCAGTGCAGCTCAGCGGCGCCATCGGCGATAAGGTCAATGGAAATTTGCGCCGGGGCCGTGCTGCTGCGATACAACCGTTCTGCTGTCTGTGTTGTGGCGACAAGGGCACAGTCTTGTGCGCGTACCTTGATATCCAAGCTATCGCCGCCGGTAATGCCGCCAGCGGTGTTCAGCATCACCGCTTCTGTCATTTCACCATAGGTTTTGGGCAGCATCAGTTTGGCCGAGCCTGACTGATAGAGACGTTCGATTTTTGACCCGCACAGATGCAGGTCAAGTCGGCCTCTGGCGCGTTGCAGTTCTGGCGGTGTCACCCCGTCCATCGTTTAGACCCCAACCGCGTTACGTAATTTAGCTTTGCTGATTTTTGATTTTCGCCCCTCATAAACAATTTCACCTCGCGTCATTGCGTAGATCTGATCGGCGAGGCTAAAGGCAAAATCAAAATATTGCTCGACCAGAATAATCGCCATCTTTTGCTGTAATTTCAGATGCGAAATTACCTCACCGATTTGTGTGATAATGTTGGGCTGAATGCCCTCGGTTGGCTCATCCAGCAGCAGCAGTCGCGGTTTTGTGATTAGCGCACGGGCAATGGCCAGCTGTTGTTGTTGGCCGCCAGACAAGTCACCACCGCGCCTGTCCAGCATGGTTTTCAGCACCGGAAACAGCGTATAGATATCGTCTGGAATGACATGCTGATCACGCGTCAGGCAGGCAAAGCCTGTCTGTAGATTTTCACGCACCGTCAGCATTGGAAAGATAAGGCGGCCTTGCGGGACATAAGCCACACCTGATTTTGCAAGCAGATCAGCCCGGCTGTTTGTGACCTCTTCGCCGCCAAGATAATAGGTTCCGCCACTAGAGGCGTGGGTGCCGGACAGCACCCGGAGAAGCGAGGTTTTGCCCACTCCGTTTGATCCCATCACACAGGTAATTTCGTTTAGCTTGGCGGCCACAGACACACCATATAAAATCTGTGACGAGCCGTAATGCAGGGTTATGTTTTCCGCTTTAAGCATGTTTAGCGTCCCAAATACACATCAATGACATCCTGGTTCTGCATGACAAAATCTATCTGCCCTTCAGCAAGAACCGCGCCTTCATGCAGAACAGTTATGCGACATTCCAACTGGCGAATAAATTCCATGTCATGTTCAACCACTACAACCGCCCGCGTCTGCGCCAGCTCTTTTAAGAGGTTGACCGTCACCGCCCGTTCAGGCGCGGTCATGCCGGCGGCTGGTTCATCCACCAGCAACAATTGCGGGTCCTGGGCCAGCAACATGCCGATCTCAAGCCACTGTTTTTGCCCGTGGCTGAGCTCTCCTGCCAGAGCGGCCAACTGATCCTGCAGGTTTATTTGCCCGACCAGCGCCTCTATTCTGTCAATGTCATTTTGGCTACTTTTATACGAAAGTACAGAAAATGGGTTCCGGTTATTGGCCAGCGCCATCAGCAGATTGTCATGGACAGACTGGCTTTCAAAAACGGTTGGTTTCTGGAATTTTCGGCCGATACCCAACTGGACAATCTGGGCTTCGGTGCGGCGCAACAAAGACACCCCCTTATCACCCCAGCGTACATCACCCGAGTCAGGTCTGGTCTTGCCGGTGACAATATCCATGAAGGTGGTTTTGCCAGCCCCGTTTGGCCCGATGATCGCCCGCAATTCAGCACGGGCGATATCAAAGCTCAACCCGTTAATCGCTTTGAATCCATCAAAGGCGACCGAAATGTTATCAACGTGAAGCAGTTGGGTCATCAGGCGCTGCCTTTCCGGTTTAGATGGTCGATAAGCCCACCTATCCCCTTTGGCGCATAAAGCGTGACCGCCACAAAGCTTAGGCCAAGCAGCACAAGCCACCATTCGGTCCAGCGCAAGGTGGCAAACCCAAACGGAATGTCGGGCGCCTGCCCACCGGTGAAATAACTTGATAAAAGCGATACAAACGCCGCCCCGATGACCGCGCCATACAACCGCCCACGCCCGCCAATGGCCACCCATACAGCCAGGTAAATTGACGCGATTGGAGCCAGTTCAGCCGGGTTAATGATGCCAGCTTGCGGGTAATATAGTGCTCCGGCAACTGCTGCAATAATGGCTGTGAGCACAAACACAAACAGCTTGTAACTCTCCACATTATAGCCAAGGAAACGCACCCGCGCCTCATTATCGCGAATGCCGCGGATGATGTTGCCCAACTTGCTGGACACCACCGCGTATGCGGCAAGATAGATAAACCCAAGGGCCGCCGCGCTGGCGATGAAAAACCAGATCGAGATAAGCGCCTGAGGAACCGCGTCAAAGCCAGGAATATTCTGCAGGCCGGACAGCCCGTTATTGCCGCGCAAGCCGCTATCATTCTGAAACAGATATAGCGCTAATGCCAATGTCATGGCTTGCGTCAGGATCGACAGATACACCCCGTTCACGCGTGAGCGGAAGGCAAGCCAGCCAAACACCAGCGCCAGCAGACCCGGCACCAGAACAACCAAGGCAAGCTGTACCCAGAACAGATCAGCAAACGCCCAGATGGCCGGTATTTCGGCCCCGCCAACCACCCCGAAAATCTGTGTACCCACGGCCTCGCTTATTTCTGTCTGGGTTAATGGCAGGGGCAGATTCTGAGCCGCATCAAGAACGATGAGTTTAGTTCTAGCAAACATCAGCCACATGCCAATCATATAGCCTCCAAGGGCGAAGAAAGCAAAATGCCCAAGCGACAATATCCCACAGAACCCCCAGACTAAATCCATCGCAATCGCTATGATGCATAAACACAAGGTCTTGCCCAGAGTTTTCACAAAACTAGTTGAGATCAGTCCCATGCCAAACCCTTCTGCTAGAATAACAACTGACAGGGTGAAGAGGGCTAATACGCCGAGGAAAATCAGCACCGAAGGGTGTTTAAGGAGGTATTTTGTAATCAGGGTGTTTTCCATAGTCTTAATCCTCTGCCGCCCGGCCTTTCAGCGCGATAATGCCGCGAGGCCGGAACTGGATGAACAGAATGATGAAGATGATCATATAAGTCTGCGCAGCCAACGTGTTTGACGGGTTAAACCATTCGATGCCTTTTTGCAGCGAGCCGATCATGGCGGCCCCAGCCAGCGTCCCCCAGATATTGCCGACACCGCCAACCACCACAGTCATAAAGCTCTGCACAATGTAGTCAGAGCCTAGCTCGGAGGTGACTTTGGAGAACAGCCCGATCGCCACGCCGGCGATACCGGCAATGCCAGAGCCAAACCCAAAGGTCAGCATGTTAATCCGGTCTGGATTAATCCCCATGCTGGCCGCCATCGCCGGGTTCTGGGTGACAGCACGCGTTTCAAGGCCAAAGCGGGTTCGTGTCATCACATAGAGTAGCAGTGCTAAAAACAGTAGGCCCAGACAGAATATAGCGATACGGATATTGCTGATCGCCAGCACGTCATTCACCACGAAGGCACCGTCAAGCCAGGATGGCGGGGTTAACGGGCGGGCCTGTGTACCAAAGATATTCTTCGCGATTTGTTGCAGGGCGATGCTGATGCCAAAGGTGGCCAGCAGCGTTTCCAAAGGACGTTTATATAAATGCCTGATCACCAACCGTTCCATTGCCACACCGGCGATGAAGGTGACACAAAATGCCGCCGGGATCGCCAGTAAGATAGAGACGGTATAGCTGGGTACAATCAGCTGGATGACATAGCCGGTATAGGCGCCCATCATGATGAACTCGCCGTGTGCCATATTAATCACCCGCATCACGCCAAAGGTGATGGCAAGGCCAATCGCGGCCAGAAAATAAATCGAGGCCAGAGACAGTCCGTCAAGGCCAAGGTCAAGCAATTTGAACACCATCACCTGACTGTTGATGCCGGCCAGAACGTCTTTGGCGGCTGCGGTCACCCGCCCCGAGGGGTTGTCATAAACAGCGTAAAATACATAGTTTGAGACAAGATCCTGTTTCTGCGCCTGATTGATACGCGGCGGCACTCGCTGGCTGGCCACAAGTCTGTCGTAGGCCGTATCGCGGGCCTGTTCTGTATTCAATGAGGCCAGCGGTATATCGCCGATAAACCCTTTTTCGGCCAACGCCACCAGACGTTCATTCCGCACCTCTGCAGAGACGGCCGCAGCGGCATAGCCATTATCCACAAGCATCTGATAAGCGGTATCAAGGCTAAGCTCTGGCTGGTTGCCAGACATCATCACAGGCTTTCCTGCCGTTCCGTCAGGCCGTTTTATCGTTCGCCCCGGGATGATGACGCGTGCAATATTGGCATTATTCGGCAGGTTTTTTGCAACCTCAACCCGGCTTGTCAACAGCGGATTTATCGCGGCCCGGGCTTCCAGCGACAGATTGTCTTTCAGGCTGAAAATTGTGGCCTCAACCTCTGCCTCGTCTGATGAATGGGCAATAATGCCATAAATATAGGCTTGCTCGAGGCGCAGCTTCAACTCGGCATCAGCCTCTGTTGCAATGGCTGCTTTTAACGGGCGCAAATGTGTGGGTTGAATATCCCGGCTCAGGCTTTCAAGCCCCTGGCGTCTTACATCAATATTTTCACTCGCCAGTTGAACAGGTACCAACGCACTCGCTATCTTTGCACGGACACCGCTATTTGGTTTGATCTGCTTTACAGATTTAGCGAGCATCACCCCGAGTGCTTGTTTGCTAATGGCATCAACGACATTTACGATTTTTTTGCCGGCGTCGTTTTTGCCCGCGGCCTCGGCTAAGACAAATTGATTAGATGATTTTACAAAATAAAGATTTTTATCTTTCCAATTTTGCATGAACTCAGCGGCAATTTGACCGCCTATTTCCTGAATTTCTTGAAGAATGGGATCAACGGTTTTTGAAGAACTCTTCTGAATTAATTTTGCATTTTCGCTCAGAAAATCTTCAAAAGGCGATGATGCCGAAGCTGACTGAAAAGATAACAGTAAAGGAAATAGCAGGAGGCAGAATAATTTTCGCATAATTTAAAATTCTGCCGGGGACATCGTGTTAAATAATGTCCCCAGCGGTGTTTAGTCAGGTGGGAGGAGAGCTACCCCTAAGGAAAGGTAGCTCGTTGGTAGGATTAATAGATGGACTTGAGTTGAACACAGCTCTTTGTTTCTGTATTATACATACCGCATCCAAGGCCTTGCCAGTCTGAGATTAAGACTTTTGATTCTGGCAGGAAGTCTGTCCACGCATCACCGGGCACTTCAGATGTTTGGCTGATGATATCAAACTGACCATCTGCCTGAATCTCGCCGATGAGAACTGGCTTTGATAAGTGGTGGTTTGTCAGCATTTCCGCGACGCCGCCTGTTAGGTTCGGGAATTTTTGGCCGTACATGGCATCACGTACTTTGTCCACATCTGTTGTGCCGGCGTCTTTTACCGCCTGTACCCACATGTTAAAGCCGATATAATGTGCTTCCATCGGGTCGTTCGTGACACGCTCTTCACCCATCTTGGCTTTCCATGCCGCAATAAATGCCGAATTTGCATCTGTCTCGGCCGACTGGAAATAGTTCCAGGCAGCAAGGTGACCAACCAAATTTGTCGTATCAAGCCCGGATAATTCTTCTTCACCGACGGAGAACGCAACAACTGGAATATCATCTGCAGACACACCGGCAGCGGCCAGCTCTTTGTAGAAACCAACATTAGCATCACCATTAATGGTCGAAATCACACCAACTTTTTTGCCATCAGCACCAAGCGCAACGACGTCGGCAACAATCTTTGACCAGTCAGAATGTCCAAAAGGGGTGTAATTCACAAAGATATCTGACGCTGCAATACCCTTGTCTTTCAGATATTGCTCAAGGATTTTATTTGTTGTGCGGGGATACACATAATCCGTGCCTAGCAACGCGAATTTCTCTACACCAAGTTCTTCCAAGTAATAGTCGGTTGCAGGGATGGCTTGCTGATTTGGGGCGGCCCCTGTGTAAAACACGTTTTTCGAGCTTTCTTCCCCTTCATACTGTACGGGGTAAAACAACAAGCCATTCAGCTCTTCAACAACTGGCAATACAGATTTGCGTGACACAGAGGTCCAGTTGCCAAACATTACATCTACGTCATGCACGGTTAGCAATTCACGGGCTTTTTCTGCAAATAATGGCCAGTCGGAGGCCGGGTCAACAACAACAGGCACCAGCTTTTCACCAAGCAAGCCGCCCTTTGCATTCTGCTCTTCAATAAGCATTAGCATGGTGTCTTTAAGGGTGGTTTCTGAAATAGCCATGGTGCCTGATAATGAGTGTAATACACCCACTTTGATATCAGCCACGGCTTGGCTGGCTGCAGCACACATCATGGCGCTTGCTAAAACTAATTTCCTCATCTCAAACTCACTTTCGTTATTTAAAGGTTATTTCAAATCCGCGCTTTTTCGGGGAAGGACGTTGCGAGAACCTAACTAACAGCAAATTACGATGAGAATGAACACTGCCAAAAACAGTGTAGAGCGATGCAAAAAATGCACCGTGCTTGCAAAATATGTCTTGGTTTTCGGTATACAAAACCAGCCCAAATCTCCGAAAATATACTTATTTTCCTGGTTATTTAGGGCCGTGAACTACGCTGAAAAATACAAGATCATCCTGTGGAAACACTCAGAATTTTCATCAAAAAAATAATTTAAATTGGTTTTTCGCTTAACCTATTTCTGCATTCCCAGTTATAGCGTGCCCAATTTCGCCGCTGCATCCGCGAATTATAGCGCCCTTTTTCCATGGCAGCGGCCATCATACAAGAGTCGTGATTAACGAAGGCCATTTCACGTTCAAATTCGTGGCAATTGGTCTGGCCTTGCAAGGTCACACAGGTGATCAATACTAGTATAAACATGACGTCCTCTCCCAAAGCACCATGCTACTAGATAAGTTTACTCACAAAAATGTAATTTTGGCAAATATGTGACTGAGGCGGGTGCGTTGGCGAGGTTGTCGCTCGGATAGGTAAGATAAGGCAGGATCAGGCCAGTTCCGGCCCGATCAAACGGTATTATGACTTTAATTCCATTTTTCTTGCACCGGAGAATGTAATGGTTTTGGGTGAGAGTGTTTTTGTGAATTTTGAGATATGCTCTTCTATCAGTTTTTCAATTGTGCGTTGCGCCTGTTCATCAGGAAACTCCCAGATAACAGTTGAAATATGGGGTGTTTGTGGGTTACGCCATGCGGTGAAGCGAACGCCTTCTGCTTTGCCAATGAGTTCAGGCCAGCGGGTTTGTAAGATTGACTCAAACAACTCGCACTCTTCAGTTGAGGGGAAGGTTCTGATAAAAATTTTGGTAAACATGATCACTCTTTTTTTTGGTGGAGAGACTGTTGACAGGTTTTAAAGTTGCACTAGACATCTGGCTGAGCAAGCAAATTTTCATAAGATCAGTCAAGACAGCTCTGTTTGTGGGAACGATTCTGGCATTTATCAATCACGGTGATTTAATCGTAAGCGGGTCTTTGACGCTGCAATGTTGGCTTAAGATGGGACTCACCTGCTTGGTGCCTTATTCGGTTGCTTCATGGACGGCAACAAAAGCCAAATTGGATATGTTGAGCGCCTGACATAGCCAAACCAATTGCCAGGCGCCTTGTTGCCTTGCGCTTAGGTTGCATTTTTGATGATGATCAAAGAGGTTTTGGCTGTTGCATATCAACGAAGCTGCGATAAAAGCTGCGCTTGCGGTTATGCATCCTTACCTCGACACTGATACCGAAATGACAAAATCTCGCTTATCAGCCTTGCAGTTTGCTAAGATCAGGCACGGGACGTTTGGTTGCTGTATTGTCAGCCAGCACAATTTCCAGCGCTTTGGCGACTTCGGCCACCAGCCGGTCATTCCCCGGCGCGCTTAAAATCTGAATACCAAACGGCATGCCGGCATGATCCAATCCACATGGGATCACCGCGCCACAGGCCAATGCCATTGTTGGCAGATAGGTGATGGCAAGCCACCGCATATAGGTTTCCATTGATTTGCCGTCAATTTCCGTGACCGCCCATTGATCATGCGGGAATGGCGTTGACGAGGCTGCCGGGCAGATCACCACATCAATATCTTCAAACAGATCCAGCCATGACCGCGCAATACGCGATTGCTGCAGATGCGCCTCGGCAACATCTGCCAGACTATAGGCCAGACCGCGATCAACATTATCGACGACATTCGGGCTTAGACGGTCACGGTGATAACGCACGCGGGCGCCATGGACGGCGACAAAATTCACCCCGCGCAAAACCTCAAAACAGTTATCTCCGTCGGTAAAATCAGGGCTGGCATCAATGGCCGCGGCAAAATGATGCCGGAACAGCCCGGTGCGCTCGGCAAAAATATTCCGGTAGGCGCCGGACATCGCTGCCATGCCAAGATCCGGCGTCAGCATCGCTCGGATACTGCCAAGATCGGCCATTTCAAGTTGCGCATGCAATTCATCAATTGGTGAGGTGGCGAACGGGTCATAGGGGTTTGGCCCGGCCTGCGCCTGCAACAGCAGATAGGCATCATCAACTGTCCGGCCCATTGGCCCTAAAACTGAAAATGGTAACAGGCCAACCGGATTACCCTCAGCGGCAACCACCCCGGGGCTTGGGCGTATGCCAACAACACCGCAAAAGCTGGCCGGTGTGCGCAGACTGCCGCCATAATCTGATCCGCTGGCCAGCGGCACCATGCCGGTAGCCAGCGCCACCGCCGACCCGCCAGATGAGCCACCACATGTTTTGACCGGATCAAAAGGGTTGCCGGTCGCCCCAAAAACCAGATTGCGCGTGTTCGCACCGGCGCCAAATTCGGGGGTATTGGTTTTGCCCAGAATGATGCCGCCAGCACCGCGGATATTTGCGACAACGCCCTGATCCTGTGTTGGTATATGGTCAGCATAAAGCTGAGATCCCGATGTTGTGCGGATGCCGGCAGTGGCATCAAGATCCTTGATGCCAACCGGCAGGCCATGCAGCAGGCCCAGCTCGTCACCGTCAAGAACCGATTTTTCCGCATCGCGGGCTTCGGCCCGCGCCCGCTCATAGCTTTTCGTCACCATGGCATTTAACTGTGGATCGACCATTTCGACCCGTTCGATGCAGGCGTCAACCAGTTCAACGGGTGAGATATCTTTGCGGCCAATCATCTGGCGCAGCTGGGTCGCGGTTAAATCACATAATTCCGACATGGTTTCAGTGCTTTCCTTGAAATCAACATAAAAGTAAAAGGCGGGATCCGGGTCAGCGATGCAAAGCGCCCATAGCGCCACCGTAGCATGGCATCAGCGTAACATGATCATATCTCCGTGTCAGGCTACTTGGTTTTCGAAGGCTATTTGGCTTTTGCAGGGTGTTGGCTTTGTCTGGCTGGCGATGGGCATGGGTTTATCTTTTTTTGATCATCATCGATAAAACATATTGCAGCTTCATCTGATCGGCCTAGGCTGGCATGATAGCCTATCATATGTATTCTGCTGAAGGTGATGCCATGCTTTCCAAGCAACAGATTGATTTTTTCAATGCGAATGGCTTTGTTATTGCCGAAAATGCTGTTTCGCCAGCACAGCTAAAGTCATTGCGTGATGATTTTGCCGGCTGGGTTACCGATAGCCGGGCGCATGAAACCGGGTGGGGCGAGACCATCAACGGCAAGGCGCGGTTTGATCTGGAGCCCGGGCATTGCGCTGCCTGGCCGGCATTGCGCCGGGTCAATGCGCCGCATGAAGTGTCGCAAAGTTATTTTGAGGTGATGGCTGATAGCCGCATGACCGATATGGTGGCCGCGCTGATCGGCCCGGATGTGAAATTACATCATACGAAAATCAATTCGAAATTGCCGGGGGCAGCAACAGCGGTGAAATGGCATCAGGATTTTCCCTTTACCCCGCACAGCAATGACAGCCTGGTGACAGCACTTTTGATGGTGGATGACGTGACGGCTGAAAATGGCCCGCTGGAAGTCTGGCCGGCAACGCATAGAGGCGAGATCCATTCGCTCTGGCATGATGGCAAATTTACCGGTGCTGTCAGTGCCGAGGTCACCGCCAGGGCGCTTGAAAACCGCGTTATTTGCACCGCCAAAGCCGGCAGCGTTTGTCTGATGCATACGCGGCTCCTGCATGGCTCTGCGCCGAATCATTCGACCGCCCCGCGGACGCTTTACATTTGTGTTTATGCGGCGGCTGATGCGGTTCCCTTTTCACCCTCGCCAGTTCCTACACAGGATCAGGGGCTTGTTGTTCGGGGCAAAGATCAACGCCGTGTCCGGGCTGTCAATTATGATATTGATATGCCCGAGCTGCCCAAAGGCGCATCATTTTTTGATCAGCAGCAATCGGGCTGACGAAATCGGGCTGGGGCAATCGGGCTGGGAGTGCGTGCGATGCGGGGTAATCCGGAACAAACCAATACAGTTATTGTTGGCGCTGGTCAGGCTGGTCTTGCGATGAGCGCACATCTCACCACGCATAACATCAGCCATATCATACTGGAAAAGCACCGGCTTGTGGAACGCTGGCGCACCGCCAGATGGGATAGTCTTGTTGCCAATGGGCCAGCTTGGCATGACCGGTTTCCGGTGCAGGAATTTGCTGATATCAGCGGCGATGATTTTGCCACACGTGAAGAAATTGTTAGCTATTTTGAGCGTTTTGCCGATGCGGTGAAGGCTCCAGTGCGATGCGGGGTAGAGGTCAGCGCGGTCACCCGCCTCAACGATCGTGGCTTTCTTGTTGAGACAAATTCGGGGCAGATCATGGCGGAAAATGTGGTTGCGGCCACCGGCCCGTTTCAGACGCCTGTGATGCCGCCGCTGGTGCCGCAAGATGATGCGATACAGCAAATGCATTCGTCTGAATATCGCAACCCGCAGCAATTGCGTGATGGGGCGGTGCTGGTGATTGGCGCCGGCTCTTCTGGTGCGCAGATTGCTGATGAGCTGCTTCGGGCTGGGCGACGGGTATATCTGGCGATCGGCCCGCATGAACGGCCGCCACGGCGCTATCGCGGCAAGGATTTTGTCTGGTGGCTGGGGGTTCTTGGCAAATGGCAGATGAAGACGCCGCCAGCCGGAAAGGCGCATGTCACCATTGCGGTGAGCGGCGCGTATGGCGGCAGGACGGTTGATTTCAGGCAGTTCGCCGAACGTGGCATGACTTTGCTGGGGATGGCGACGGCCTATGAAGATGGCGTTTTGCAGTTTGCTGATGATCTTGGCCGCAATATTCGTGATGGTGATGCCAATTATCTTGCGCTTCTTGACGAGGCTGATGCCTATGTGGCGCGTGAGGGCCTAAATGTGCCGGAAGAACCTGAGGCAAAAATCATTGGCCCAGACCCGGCCTGTGTGACACAGCCATTGCGACAGCTCGATCTGGCGGCTGCCGATATCTCCAGCATCATTTGGGCAACAGGCTATCGTCAGGATTTTGGCTGGCTACAGGTCAATGCGCTGGATGCGGATGGCCGCCCACGCCACCAAAATGGTATCGCCGCCGAGCCGGGCATCTATTTTCTGGGGCTGCCCTGGCTGACCATGCGCGGGTCATCTTTCATCTGGGGGGTTTGGGAAGATGCCGCGATGCTTGCCGCGCATATTGTCAAACGTAATGGCATGCCGCGATGACCGATCAGCGCAGCACATTATCTTTTTTGCGCGATCTTATCGCTTTTCCAACGGTGAGCCGCAATCCCAACCGGGCGCTGATTGAGTATTGCGCCGATTATCTCAGATCAATTGGTGCGGTGGTCGAAATCATCGCTGCCGATAGTGGCGATAAAGCCAATCTTTATGCGACCATTGGCCCGGACATGGTGCCGGGTGTGATGCTGTCGGGTCACACAGATGTGGTGCCGGTTGATGGCCAGCTCTGGACAAAGCCACCATTTGAAGCTGTGGTTGAATCCGGGCGGGTCTATGGACGCGGCACTGCCGATATGAAAGGCTTTGTGGCGGCGGCGCTGTCATGCGCCGGCATTGCGGCGCAACGACATTTGCAAACACCGCTGCAAACACCTTTGCATCTGGCATTGTCTTATGACGAGGAAATTGGCTGTGTCGGGGTACGGTCGCTGATCGACATGCTTGCCGCAGCGCCGGTAAAGCCAGCCATGTGCATTGTTGGCGAGCCAACGGCGATGGCGATCGCCACAGGTCATAAGGGTAAAACAGCTATCGAGGCGGCGTGCGTCGGCAGTGCCGCGCATTCGGCGCTTGCCCCGCAGGCGGTGAATGCGATTCATCTGGCCTGTGATCTGATTGCCCAAATCAGGCATCTGCAGGATGATATGATCACCGACGGCGCGCAGGACAGCGCTTATGATATTCCCTATACGACGCTTCATGCCGGGCTGATCACCAGCGGTGTCGCGCTCAATATTGTGCCTGATCATGCTGTCGTGACTTTTGAAATACGCAATCTGGCGGCGGATGACCCTGAAGCGATTCTGCACCGACTGCGCCGGGCCATTGCGCCGGTGATTGCGGTGGCGCGCAAGCGTGCCGCCGAAGCGGATATTGTGTTTAAAGTGATTAACAGCTATCCCGGGCTTGAAACATCGCTGGATGAGGCGGTGGTGGCGATGGTCGCCGAACTGACCGGCCGCGATGAACGCATTAAGGTTGCCTTTGGCACCGAAGGCGGGCTGTTTTCGCAGCGGCTTGGCATACCTGCCGTGGTGTGTGGGCCGGGCTCAATGGAACAGGGACATAAAGCTGATGAATTTGTAACGCTGGCACATCTTGACAGCTGCGATGCGATGCTGGCGTCGCTTGTTGATAGGCTTGCGACCGGTCTGAACAGCTAGGGTAAAGCATCACTGATCACCGGGAACAGCATAGCTTGGTGCCGAGGCTGGGTTCAGCGCGCGGGTGAGATAATCATCCATTTGCGGTTTATAGATATCCCAGGCGGTCGTTATCGCCGCGATCGGACAATCTGTGGTCCAGTCACAACGCAGATCGACCAGTGGCCATTGCTGTTGGTCAACAATCAGCAGCCCGGCCGAATGCAGATCGCCGGCCTCGCCACCCGCCGCCAGCCCTGCCTGCATGGCGGCAATAAGCCGGTCGCCAAGATGCCCGCCGGCCGCATGAAACGCCGCAACCATAGCGTCCGGAATGGTTGTGTTGGCCAGCAGATTGCCCGCCGCCGCGGCATTGTGACTGTGATGTTCTGCATGTATCCCAAGCGTTTTTGTGCCGGAAAAAATTTCTGTCTGGCCGGTGCTGTCGACCGCCAGTAATTGACGAAATTCTGTATGATCAGCTGCAGCGACGACGCTGGCAATGGCGGTTTTGGCATCCATGCCGGCTGCCATCGCATCAAGTGTGCCGGGGCCAAGCCGCGGGTCAGTCACATTTTGGCTGGCAACCGCACCAACGCCAGCACGCGCATAGGCACAGCGCGCCGCTACCGCCGGCGAGGATGATGACACCGCCATGCCAAACTGTCCGCGCTCAGCGCATCTGGCAACAATCGAAAAGGTCATGCTTCATCCTTGTCGGGGATCACCGCAGTGGCATCAATTTCCACCAGCCAGTCAGGGCGGGCGAGCGCCTGTACCACCAGTCCGGTGGATACCGGATAAACGCCTTTGATATAATTACCCATTGTCCGATAAACCGCCTCGCGGTGGCGCACATCGGTGATATAGACGACAAGTTTTACAAGATGGGACATATCGCCGCCAGCTTCCTCGATCAGCTGGCGGATATTCTGCATAACCTTATGGGTTTGCTCTGCCGGATCATAGCTATCGATATTTCTGGCATCATCAAGGTTCTGCGGGCACTGCCCGCGCATCCAGACAGTCCGCCCGGCTTTTGTTACGACGGCCTGGCATAGATCATTATCAAGATTTTGTTCGGGGTAGGTGTCTTTTGTGTTGAATTTGCGAATACGTTGATGCGTCATTTCGAAACTTTCCTGAGTTGATTTCTGCAGATTAACCATAGCAACAGTCCACGCCAAGATAGATTATTTTGCCTTTAATTTAACTTTCTGTGATTGCTGACGTTAAAAGATTTAGGCTATCTATGACCCAATTGGAAAGATGACAGTAATCAACACAAATGTATCGGCGTTAAAGGCACGACTTGCAGGACAAATTGCCACAAGCAAGGTTGACGATGCTGCGTTACGTCTCTCATCTGGCAAAAGGTTAAACTCTGGAGCTGATGATGCCGCTGGTGCTGCCGTTTTTATGAAAATGAATGCCCAACTGATGGGCCAAAAGGCTGCAATTAAAACCGCAGCTGATGCACTGTCGCTTCTAAACTTGCAAGAGGCCGCGGTTGAACAATTTGCCAACATAACACATCGCATTAAAGAGCTGGGTGTTCAGATGGCGAATGGCACCTACTCTGATAATGATAGAGCGCTTGCACA
>ERZ802824.631-NODE-631-length-19372-cov-29.2858_pt1 | contig 19372 bp, 20 predicted proteins | sample MGYA00345650_ERZ802824 | MGnify/ENA primary metagenome ERZ802824 (study PRJEB30503, sample SAMEA104212361) | marine metagenome | biome: Westerlies Biome; feature: [SRF] surface water layer (ENVO:00010504) within the epipelagic zone...; material: water... | reverse complement strand
AACAGCATATATATATTGCAGAAAAAATGAAAATTTTACTAATAATAACTAGCAGCGTTGGATGCTATAAGGCGCTAGATTTAATAAGAGAGTTTAAAAAGAAATCGATTAATTTTGAAATAATTGCCACAAAGAATACATTTGAATTTATCTCACCCCTTTTACTAGAAACTATCAGTCACAAAAAAGTTTATAGCGAACTCTTTGATCTAGATATGGAAAAAAATATTGGTCACATTCAACTAGCAAGAGATAATACTCATATAGTAGTATATCCAGCCACAGCAAATATTATTTCAAAATTTGCTCAGGGGCTTTGTAGTGATCTGGCTTTAACGTGTATGATAGCTGCTAATAAACCTATTTATATTGCTCCTGCTATGAATAAAGAAATGTGGGCTAATTCTTTAATTCAGAATAATGTAAAATTACTCAAAGAACACGGGCATCATTTTATAGGGCCAGAAGATGGTTCGCTTGCATGTGGTGAATATGGAAGTGGTCGCCTTGTGGACCCAGGAGAAATCCTAAATCAGTTAAAATAATTGAAAACAGCTTTAATTACTATTGGATCAACAAGGGAATATATAGATCCTGTTAGATACATATCAAATGAATCTTCAGGAAAACAAGGTATGTCTCTTATAAAGGGATTACTAAAAAAAAATTACAAAATTATTTGTTTACATGGCTACCTTAAAGTTAAACCAATCATCTCAAGGAAAATAAAATATATATTTACGCCAAATGCTAAAAGTATGCTTCAAGAGGCAAAAAAGAATCGTAGAGTCGATTTAGCAATCTTCAATGCCGCTGTATCAGACTTCTATGTTAAAAGTTTTAGTAAAAATAAAATAAAAAGTAAAAAAGGTTTAACACTTCAATTGATAAATAATCCCGATATCTTAAAATCTATTTGTTCCTCTCAAAAAAAACCTTTAATTACAGTTGGCTTTGCCTATGAAACTAATAACTATTTAGATAATGCTAAAAAAAAATTAGAAAATAAAAAATGTGATTTTATTGTTCTCAACTATCCTTTGAAAAATGATTTTATATTCAATAATAATTTTAATAATGGCGGCATACTTGATAAACAAGGTAACTACTATGAAGTTGGCAATGTCTCAAAAACAGTTTTTGCTAATAAAATAATCAAACATATATTAGAGATCTCAAATGACTAAAAATCTAAAAATAAAGATAAAATCTATCAATAATGATATCTCAATTCCCTCATATGAAACGAATTCCAGCGCGGGATTAGACTTAAGAGCATATCTTCCAGAAGGAAATATTAAACTCAGCCCCAAAGAGACAAAACTTATTGGAACAGGGCTTTATTTTGAAATACCAGAGGGGTTTGAAGTTCAAATTAGACCTCGCAGTGGATTAGCTCTTAAAAATGGAGTGAGTGTTCTTAATAGCCCTGGAACTATTGATGCTGACTATCGAGGAGAGATAAAAATTTTATTAATTAATCACGGGTCTGAACCCTTTATAGTAGAACACGAAATGAGGATTGCTCAAATGATAGTGGCAAGGTACGAGAGAATAGAATTTGAAGTAGTTAAGAGCTTATCTGACTCAAAAAGAGGAAGTGGTGGATTTGGATCAACTGGAACCAACTGATAAAATAATAGAACAGTTTGGAAGACAAATCTTAGTTCCTGGCATTAATGAAGAGGGGCAGATCATTCTTGCCAACAGAAAAGTTTGTATTATAGGCTTAGGCGCATTAGGTACGATTGCATCTCAATACTTAGTTAGATCTGGTATTGGTGAAATATCTCTAATTGATCCAGATACTATTGAGGAATCTAACCTTCACCGACAAATTAATTATGACCTTAACGATATAGGTGAATTGAAATCCGAAGTATCTAAAAAAAAACTTCAAGAAATTAATAATACAACAAATATTTTTAGCTACAGCGAAACATTTGAAAACTATCTTCAAAAAAAACTTAAATATAAATTTGATATAATTTTTGATTGTACAGATAGTCATCAAAATAAAATTTTATCTTCAAAATTTTCAAAAAAACAACAAGTACCTTTTATCTCTATATCTATTAACTCCTCTGAAGGTATTTATTTTTCTCAAAATTATAAAAAAAATTCATCTCTACCTTGCTTTGAATGTTTATTTCCCCAAACAGATCAAGACCATCGATGTTTAAATAGTGCAATGATAGGTCCTGTTGCAGGTATGGTTACTAGCTTAGCTTGCACAAAAATTATTTTTGCTCTTGCAAGTAATTCTTTGAGTTTAGAAAATGAAATCAGTTTGATTGATCTTTTGACATCAGATATAAACAAACTACAATTATCGAAAATTAATTGCCCGCATTAAAAATGAATTCTTTTACTCCACAATCCAGCTATTCCTATGAAGAAATTATCGAATGCGGAAAAGGAAATCTTTTTGGTGCTGGAAATGCGCAATTACCAGCCCCTCCTATGTTGATGTTTGATCGAATTACTCAAGTAGATAAAGATGGTGGACTAAATGGGAAAGGCCAAATTGTTGCTGAATTAGATATCAAGCCTGAGTTATGGTTTTTTGAATGTCACTTTTTAGGAGACCCAGTTATGCCTGGTTGTCTTGGCTTAGATGCATTGTGGCAAATGTTAGGGTTTTATCTTGGATGGTTAGGATATCCTGGCAAAGGAAGAGCTTTGGGTGTTGGAGAAATAAAATTTGTAGAAGAAATTAAGCCCGATAAAGAATTAATACAATATAAGGTTAGTTTAAAAAAATCTCTAAGCAAAAAAGGTTTTTCTATTGGTTATGGCGATGGTCAAATAATTCACAAAGATAAAATTATTTATCATGCAAATGATTTAAAGGTAGGGTTATTTAATGAATAATAAAAGAGTAGTTATTACAGGTTATGGAATTGTTTCTTGTATTGGAAATAATAAAAAAGAAGTTTTATCAAGCCTTCAAGAAGTGAAATCTGGAATAAGTCATTGCCCAGAATACGAAGAAATGGGTATGCGCAGTCATGTCCATGGTAAGCCCTCTATCAATATTCAAGAAAATGTAGATAGAAAGATACTTCGTTTTATGGGAGAAGGTGCTGCTTATAATTATATTGCTATGGAAGAAGCAATTCAACACTCTGGTCTTGATGATAGTCTGGTTTCTAATGTTAACACTGGTATTGTTATGGGGCAAGGTGGTCCTTCAACATATCAACTCCAACAAGCCTTTGATATCGCGAGAGAAAAAGGTGTAAAAAAAATTGGTCCCTACATGGTCACAAGAGGAATGGCTTCAGGTAATTCTGCAACCTTAGCAACACCCTTTAAAATCAAAGGTGTGAATTACTCGATTAGCTCAGCTTGTTCTACAAGTTTGCATTGCATTGGGAATGCCTATGATCTTATCAGACACGGTCAGCAAGAAATAGTTTTTGCGGGTGGTGGAGAGGAAACTCATTGGACAATGTCTATTTTATTTGATGCGATGGGTGCCTTATCAAGCAAATATAATGATAACCCAACTCAAGCATCAAGGGCTTATGACTCCGATCGAGATGGATTTGTTATTGGTGGGGGTGCAGGAGTTCTTGTAGTCGAAAGCCTTGATAGTGCAAAATCTAGAGGGGCTAACATACTTGCTGAAATTCAAGGGTTTGGTCAAACATCAGATGGTTATGATATGGTTCAACCCTCTGGAGAAGGAGCAGTTAGATGCATGCAAATGGCTACCGAGGGTAGACCAGTAGATTATATTAACTCTCACGGAACTTCGACACCTGTTGGAGATATGATTGAATTAAAAGGAATTAAAGAAGTATTTGGAGATAATGTTCCTCCCACTAGTTCGACCAAATCTCTTACTGGTCATTCACTAGGAGCAACCGGCGTTCAGGAAGCTGTTTATTCATTATTAATGATGGAAAATAATTTCATGGTGGAGTCAGCAAATATCTCTAACCTTGATGATCAAGCCGAGGGCATGAATATTCTTCGTGAAAATAAAAATGACGTAGAAATTAATTCTATTTTGTCTAATAGTTTTGGCTTTGGAGGTACAAATGCCTCAATTTATATAACCCGCTATAATGACTAAAGTTTTAGAGGGCAAAAGAGGTCTTATTGTTGGAATAGCAAATGACCATTCTATTGCATGGGGTATTGCTAAATGTTTGAGTGAGGAAGGTGCAAGTATGTATCTTACCTATCAAAATGAATCTATTAAAAAAAGAGTAGAGCCCCTTTCTCAAAAGATAAATTGCCTAGGAATTATGCCTTGCGATGTTTCAGAAACCTCATCACTAGAAAATGTATGTGATGGCATTGAGGGTAATATTGATTTTTTTGTTCATGCTGTTGCCTATTCTGATAAAAATGAGTTATCAGGTAAATACTTAAATACATCAAAAGAGAACTTTTTAAAAACTTTGCATATTTCTGCATACTCCCTTACTGAGATGACAAGATTGCTTTCTCCAAAAATGAATAACGGTTCATCTATCATGGCGCTTACGTATTATGGATCAACTCGCTACATGCAAAGTTATAATGTAATGGGAGTTGCAAAAGCAGCATTAGAGACATCTATAAGATATCTTGCTGTAGATATGGGAGATAGAGGAATTAGGGTTAATGCTATTTCCGCTGGACCAATGAGAACTCTAGCTGGAGCTGTAATAAATAAATCAAGGCAGATTTATAATTATACTATTAATAACTCACCCATTAAAAAACCCTTATCGCTAGACGATATTGGTAAATCCTCTGTATACCTCATGAGCGACCTATCTAACGGTGTTACTGGTGAGATATTGTATGTTGACAATGGATATAATAATGTTGGTATGAGTATTCAAGATTTATCTAGCGTTTAAGTTCTTTTTTGTTTTTTTCCTACCAGATTTAAAAGTCATCTTATGAAACTTTCTAAAAGATTTTTTTACTTTCTTTCTTCGAGAGTCTGTCTTTTTTTTTGGTGGTTCTGCATTTGGATTAATTAATTTTTCAATTAGATACCAATTCTTGGTGTCAGCAGATGTTAAAAAAGTTAAAGCGCTTCCTTTAGCACCTGCCCTAGCAGTTCTACCAATGCGGTGAATATAGTCTTCAGGATTTTGGGGAATGTCATAATTTATGACATGTTCGATATGAGGAATGTCTAAGCCTCGCGCAGCTACATCTGTAGCTACAAGTATTTGAAACATATTTTTCCTAAATTTGAGGAGGACTTTTTCTCGCTTACTTTGCCTAAGGTCTCCATGGATAGCTTCTGCATTGAATTTATCTTTTCTAAGTTGAAGAGCGATTTTATCAGCACTTCTTTTTGTTTTAACGAAAAGGACAACAGACCCGTTTCTTTCAAGTAATTCTAATTTTAGTTCCTGAAATTTTTCTTTTTGATTTACGTTTTTAACTTCTTGCTTAACATCAATAATAGGAGTGTTTTCTTTGCCTACATTAACTCTTTGTGGATCAACCATAAATTTTTTGGCCATATCAGCTATTTTTTTGGGGAGAGTAGCAGAAAATAGTAGTGTTTGATGAGTAGGTAATTTCTCAATAATTGATTTTATATCATCAACAAAACCCATATCTAACATGCGATCAGTTTCATCTAAAACTAGAAAATCAAACTTATTTAATTTTAAGCTTTTTCTCCTTAGATGATCTTGCATACGCCCTGGCGTACCTACAACTAATCTTGCTCTTTTTAATTGTCTTAATTGTTTTTGGATAGAGTCACCTCCTATAATTAAGGCAGAGTCTAAATTATTTTTATTTGAGGTTAAGTCTTTAAGTGCTTTTAAAACCTGCAAAGCTAGCTCTCTAGTCGGTGTAAGAATTAAAGCGCAACTATCTTTATTCAATGTAAGGTGATTGACTAAAGGAATACCAAAGGCATAGGTTTTACCCGTACCAGTTTGAGCAGTACCTAATAAATCTTTGCCATTTAGCGCCAATGGTATTGAAAGGTTTTGAATAGGGGTTGGTTTGATAAGATTGAGTTTTTTTAGAGCGCTTAAAACCAAAGGTGTAATAGCTAGATCAGAAAATTGTTGCATGATTATTTGAAAAAAATATTGGTAAAACCTATTAGGTTGGATCTAGTATCACGAAATAAGAATATAACCTAATTAATAATAAATGTGATTATTAGCTATTGTGATATGAAACTGAAAGCAATAGCACAAATTTCTTAATCATTTGTGCTATTACAAAAATATAAATTAAACTTCTTTCATGCTGAGTTTTACTTTACCCGCACGATCGACATCAAGAACTTTTACTTGAACTTCTTGTCCTTCTGATAAAACATCAGTTACATTCTCAACTCTTTTTTGAGAAATTTGAGATACATGAAGTAAGCCATCTCTGGCACCCATAAAATTAACAAATGCACCAAATTCAACGATTTTAACAACTTTACCATTATAGATTTTTCCTATTTCTGGCTCTGCTACAATGTCTTCAACCATTTGTTTGGCAGTATTAATAGACTCTTCATTACTAGAGGCAATTTTAACAATTCCATCATCATTGACTTCAAGTTTAGCACCTGAAACTTCAACAATATTTCTGATCACCTTACCACCTGAACCAATAACATCTTTGATCTTGGCTTTATCAATTGAAATAGAAATTACTTGAGGGGCATGTTTGGAGAATTTTGTTCGAGCTTCTGGTAAGGCTTCAGTCATTACTTCAATTATATGTTTTCTGCCTCCTGAAGCTTGGTTCAATGCTATCTCCATAATTTCCTTTGTAATACTTGTAATCTTTATATCCATTTGAAGAGAAGTAATACCATCCATGGTACCTGCTACTTTAAAATCCATATCTCCTAAATGATCTTCATCACCCAAAATATCGCTTAAAACAACAAAGTCGTCTCCATCTTTTATAAGACCCATCGCTATGCCACCAATATGTTTTTTAATAGGAACACCTGCTGACATTAAAGCCAGAGAAGATCCACAAACTGTAGCCATAGAGCTTGAACCATTAGATTCAGTAATTTCTGAAACTAATCGGAGCGTGTAAGGAAAATCTTCTTTTGAAGGGAGCATAGGATTGACAGCTCTCCATGCAAGCTTACCGTGTCCTATTTCTCTTCTACTTGTAAAACCTGATCTTCCTACTTCTCCAACTGAGTAAGGAGGGAAGTTATAATGAAGCATAAAATGCTGTTTATGCATAGGATCTAGGGAGTCAATCATTTGCTCATCATCACCTGTACCAAGTGTCATTACAACAAGAGCTTGGGTTTCTCCTCTAGTAAATAAGCTAGAGCCATGAGCACGAGGAAGAATATCTAATTCACATGTAATTTTTCTTACCTCATCAAGTTTTCGTCCATCAATACGACTTTTGTTTTTAATGATATCTCCACGAACAACATCTTTTTCAATATCTTTAATAATTGTTGTTGCTGAAAGTACCTGATCATCTTCAACATTTTCTATGATTGAAGATCTAATTTCGCCAAGCTTTTGGCTTCTTTCTTGCTTATCAGTCAGACCATAAGCCTCTCTAATAGGATCGGCTATTTTAGAAGAAATATCTTTTTGCAGTCCTTCATAAAATTCAGGAAGAGTTGGTACTTCAAATTTCTTGATTTCAGTTTTTCCTGCAAATGTCTGAATTTCTTTAATAAACGTTTGATAAAAATCATGTCCAAACATTACTGCTTCAAGCATAGTGCTCTCAGGAAGTTCTTTGGCTTCTGACTCAACCATCAAAACACCTTCTTCTGTTCCAGCCACTACTAAGTCTAGAGTTGAATTTTCTAGTTCTTCAATGGTTGGGTTTGCAACTAACTTGCCATCTATATGTCCTACTCTAGCAGCTCCTAGTGTTCCTGCTACAGGTAAGCCTGATACTGCAAGCGCAGCACCCGTGGCATACATCGCAATAATATCTGGGTCTACAATTCCATCATAGGAAAGTACTGTCAAAGTTACTTGTGTTTCGTTTTTAAAATTTTTATGAAAAAGGGGTCTAATAGGTCTATCAATTAAACGGCAAATTAAAGTTTCTCTTTCCGTTGGCCTTGCCTCTCTTTTAAAAAATCCACCAGGAATTTTTCCTGATGCATAATATTTTTCCTGATAATTAACTGTTAATGGAAAAAAATCGATATCAGGTTTTTGTGTTTTGGCAGCACAAATGTTTGCCATAACCATGGTTTCACCACAAGTTACTACAACAGATGCATCTGCTTGTTTTGCAATTCGATTTGTTTCTAGTTTGATTTGTTGGTTACCCAACGTAAAAGTATGTTCTATTTTCATCTTCCTCTTTTCTACTTAATAGACTAATTAAAAAGTCTTTACTTTTTTCTTAGCTTTAGTTTGTCTGCTACTTCTGTATATTTTCCTGCATTCCTCTTCTTTAAATACGCCATCAATCTATTTCTTTTACCAACCATCATCAGCAGACCTCTTCGAGAATGAAAATCTTTCTTATGTATTTTGATATGTTCTGTTAACAGATTAATTTTCTTTGTGAGAAAAAAAATTTGGGACTCTGGCGAGCCAGTGTCATTATCAGCACGTGCTATATCGTTTATTTGTATTTCCGACATCGGTACTCCTTTTCAAATTAAAACATCATCTGACCAGGATGTCGCCCAGTTCAAATGGCAATTAGATGGCTATGTAAATCATTTATGCTTGAGAAATCAAGGATTTTCTCATAAGGAATAGCCTGATTTAGTGTAAAAGCTCCAATTTTCAATCTTTTTATCATGCTCGCGTAACCAATATCACCTAAAGATATTGCCAGATCTTGAGCAAAAGCTCTGACATAGAAGCCAGTTTGGCAATTTAATTCCACACCCATATGGGTGTTATTAGAATATAAAATTTTGAGACTGCTAACAGACACCTCTTTATAGCGCTCTTCGATTATTTCGTTTCTTCTTGCTAGTTCATAAAAATTTTTACCTTTTGATTTATGGGCTGAAAAGTTTGGAATTTTTTGTTGGTAGGTGCCTATAAAATTTTTTAAATAATGAGTTCTTTCACTAATGCTATGAGAAATTGGCTTCATCTTTGAAAATCTTCCCTCTGAATCCAAAGTATTGGTTGTTGCTCCAAAACGAATTTCAACTATATAGCTTTTTTTTTCATTATGGACATTAGGGATTTTTTTAGTGGCTTTGTTAACTCCAATCAACAGTAAGCCCGAGGCAAGTGGGTCAAGAGTTCCTGCAAATCCAATTTTATGAAAAGAATAACGAAACTTTAACTTTCTTATAACGCCAAAAGACTCAATTCCTTCTGGCTTATCTATTAATAACCATCCGTTACTTGAAATCTTTTCTTTCATAAAAAATTATAAATTATCTAGAAGTGATTGTACTTTTAGTGAGTCTTGAAAAGATTGGTCAAAGATAAAAGAGACTTTTGGAGTATATTTACTAGTAAGCGTTCTAGCAATTAAGTTTTGTATTTCTCTCAAGTAAAGCTTATTAAATTCTTTAAATTGTTCGTCTGTTATATTATGAACAAGAAAAACCTTTGCAAACCTTAAATCTTTGCTGACTTTTACTTCGGTAATTTCAAATCGAGCAGAGGGAAATCTTGTCAGATAGTCTCTATGAGTAACAAGATATTCGGATACTAGTCTTTTAATGGAGAGTTCAAATTTTTTGGTTCGAAAACTTGGCTTATTGTCCACACTATAATTCTTTTTGAACTTCCTTAGTTATATAAAATTCAATTTCATCTTTGACTAAAATATCAGAGTAATCTTTGAACGAAATACCGCATTCGTAATTTTCTCGAACCTCTTTAACATCATCTTTAAATCGTTTTAGTGTTCCCACTTCACCACCATGAATAATTTTACCTTCTCTGACCAATCTGATTTTAGCAGAGTTGGAGACAAATCCATTAGTTACAAAACACCCAGCAATAGTGCCGAATTTTGATGAATTAAAGGTATCTCTGACTTCTGCGTGACCAATAATTTCCTCTTTGGTATCAGGAGTAAGAAGTCCTGATAGCATTTTTTTCATATCATCAATTAATTCATAGATAATAGAGTAATACCTAATATCAACTTTATCTCTTTTTGCGATTGTTCGGGCTTGGGGGATAGCACGGATATTAAATCCAATAACTACTCCTTGAGCAGAATTAGCTAAACTAACATCACTCTCGTTAATGGCTCCGATCGCATTATGAATAACGTTCATTTTTACTTCATCATTGCCCACTTTTTCAAGAGAGGAGACGATAGCTTCAAGGGAGCCTTGAACATCTGCTTTAACAATAATAGGTAATTTTTTTACATCGCCTTTGGAAACATTTGCCATCATTTCTTCTAGAGAAGATTTTTTAATGGCAGAAGTGTCTTCTAATTTCTTTTGATCCTTTGCCTTTTCAGTTATGTCTTTGGCTATTTCTTCATTAGGCATGACAAAAACTGTTTCACCTGCTTGAGGAACTGAGTCAAAACCCAAAACTTCAACCGGCATTCCGGGAGGTGCAGATTTAACTCTTTTGCCAGATTCATCAAATAAGGCCTTCACTCTGCCAAAAGAGGAACCACATGTAAAATGATCTCCCTCATTCAGAGTTCCATTCTTAATAATTACTGTCGCAACAGATCCCTTGCCCGTTTCTATTTTAGATTCTACCACAATGGCTTCTGCTAACTTATCGTGCTCTACGTTCAAATTTAATATTTCTATTTGTAATAAGATATTATCTAAAAGTTTATCTAAGTTTGTTTTTTTTATGGCAGAAATTTCTGTTTCTAATACATCGCCGCTGAAGCTCTCTACGACTACTTCATGGCTCAATAAATCATTTCTTACTACATTAGGATCTACGTCAGGTAGATCTATTTTATTGATAGCTAACACAATAGGCACTTTTGCTGTTTTAGCATGGGAAATTGCCTCTATAGTTTGAGGTTTCACACTATCGTTTGCAGCAACAACTAAGACTACTACATCAGTTAAATTTGCACCACGGGAACGAATATTTGAAAATGCTGCGTGACCAGGGGTATCTAGAAAAGTAATTGGTTGGTTTTTATGCTTGATTTGATAAGCGCCGATATGCTGAGTAATTCCGCCTGATTCACGTGCTGTAACGTTAGTGTTTCTCAGTGAATCTAGTAAAGAAGTCTTTCCATGATCAACGTGACCCATCACAGTTACAATAGGTGGTCGTGGCTGTATATTAGATTTTGTTGTTTTTTGGAAATTTGCAATTTCATCGTTGAGACTAATTGCTGTTTCTCTTTTAGGAGTATGGCCTAGTTCTGTTACAATTAACTCCGCTGTATCTCCATCAATGAATTGGTTTGCAGTGGCCATGATACCATTTTTCATTAATGCTTTTACAACATCACCTGTTTTTTCTGACATACGACTTGCAAGTTCTTGAATTGATATTTTGATAGGAATATCTACTTCTCTAACAATTTTTTGTGAACTTGTTAAATTAGGTTTATATTTTGTTTTTTGCTTTTCTCGATTTCTTTTTGTTTGGGCTAAGCTCGGCATTTTTTCATAATCTGGTTCTTCATCTAAAATATTGTTAACAGATATTGATGATAGTTTTTTTTGAAAAGCAGTCGTATTTAGAGTCAATTTTTTTCGAGGCGCCGCAGCACCTGCTGCTTTAGGAGGCGTGCTTTTAGCTTTAGAGCTTGGCGTAGGAGTCTTATTGTCTTTTGTCATTGATTAATTCTTAACTATTAAGATATATCTCCCTTGCATCCATAATAATTTTTTCAGCAATATTTTTTTCTACTCTTTTTTGAAGAATTCCTTCTTTGCCTACTAATTCATCTGTAGCTAAATCTGCCAAGTCTTGTCGGGTGAGAATTTTATTATCAATTAGTGTTGAAAGCATTTTATTATCTAACTCTTTAATATTTTTTAGATAGTCATCTAGGCTAGACTCTTGAATAAGCTTTTCTAGTTCAGCTTTTTCATTTTCCATAAATTGTGAAGCACGTGCATAAATTTCGGTAGCAAGTTCAGTATCAAAACCTTCAATTTTTTCAATATCATTGACTGTGGCATTAACAATTTTTTCAATGCTGTTATATCCCTCTACAGCTAGTAACTGGGCAATCATATCTTCTAAGTCTAGTTTTTCGGCAAAGAGTGCTGTTACTTGTTTGAATTCCTCTTGACGCCTATCCGCATCTTCTTTTTCCGTTAAAATATCAATCTCTAAACCCGTTAAAATAGAGGCTAATTTAACATTTTGACCTCTTCTACCTATTGCAATACTTAATTGATCTTCTGGTAAAACAATTTCTACACGATTGGAATCTTCAAACTCGTTAACTTTAGCTACTTGAGCAGGGGATATGGCGCGTTGAACAAAAAGGGATTTTAGCTCAGACCAATTCACAATATCAATTTTTTCACCTTGCAATTCATTCACAATCGCCTGGACCCTAGATCCTCTCATTCCAACACAGGCTCCAACAGGGTCTATAGATTTGTCATTAGCTCGAACAGTTATTTTGCCTCTGCTACCTGGGTCTCTTGCAACTGATAAAATTTCAATTTGACCTTCGTATATTTCTGGAACTTCTTGGACAAAAAGTTTTGCCATAAATTGAGGATGGGTTCTTGAAAGAAAAATTTGATGTCCTTTAGATTCTTCTTTGATATCAAAAAAATAAGCTCTAATACGATCACCTGTCTTAAAATTTTCTCTTGGAATTAATTCGTCTTTGCGAAGGAAACCTTCGGCCTTTCCTAGATCAACAATAATATTATTAAACTCAATTCTTTTAACTATTCCCGAAAGGATTTCACCTACGCGATCTTTGAAGTCATTAAACTGTCTTCGTTTTTCTGCTTCACGCACACGGGAGTATATTACTTGTCGTGCCATATTAGCAGTGACTCTTCCAAAATTTACTGCAGGAAGAGGGATATGTACTTGGCCTCCGATTTCTACATTTTCATCATACTTTTTAGCATGATCTAGAAGAATTTGATTAGCTTGGAGAACAGGGTCTATAGTCTCTACTACATCTTTAATATGTGAGAGGGCAATGTTTCCAGTGAAACGATCAATAACAGCTTTAATGTTATTATCCATTCCATATTTTGATTTTCCAATTATTTCAAAAGACTCTTCGAGAGCCTCCATTACTATGTCTTGTTCGATGCCTTTCTCTTGAGAGACAATTTCTGCAACTTTTAAAATTTCTGTGTTATTTAGCATTATGTTTTCTGGTTAAAAAAAAAGGCGGGACAACCCACCTCCTCCTTGTTGGTTAATAATTTTTAAGAACGCTAAAATAGAATAGTTTATGATTTTTGTCTAAGGCTTTTTTTTCAAATTTCGTATTTAAAGCATTGAATTCATTATATTTCCAAGAATCTGGGCCTATATCTTTAATTATATAGTTAAATTGATTCATTAATATGAGTGCTTCAAGAAAATAATCTGAGTGGTCCGTGGCGAAATGAATAAAGCCTTTTTTTTTCAATTTCTTTGAAAGGTCCTCTACCAGTGGGGCATTAAAAGTTCTTCTTTTTTTATGTCTATTTTTAGGCCAAGGGTCTGGGAAAAAAACCCTGATACCATTAAAATAATTATTTGGGATAAAAGGAAGGATGTCTTGTATATTTAAATGAAAAACTAATAAATTTTTTAATTTATTATCAATAGAGTTTCTAATAGCTCTCAAGACACCATCAGCAAAAATATCACATCCTATAAAATTAGTTTGAGGATTATTTTTGGCATCTTCACTGATCTTCTCTCCATCGCCAATGCCTATTTCTAATACTCGAGGTGTTTTGATATTTTTAAATATAGAAGTTGAGGGAAGAAGTAATTTATCTTGGAGATGCTCCAATCTGGCAAAAGATTTTCCTTTTTTTCTTCCAAAGTATTTATTTTTTGATTCGAACATAAAGAAAGCTACCTCCAAAGATTAAAAATAGAAGAAGCATAATAATATTGAGAGTTGATGGACAGAAAGGGGGTGATTGATTGAGTGGATAATTGTAATAAAGAAAATCTTTTTTATCATTTGAAATACTTTCAATAATATTTCCCTTTTTGTCAATGATTGCAGAAATTCCTGAAGGTGTAGATCTGACTAAAGTTTTACCAAACTCAACGCTTCTCAATAAGGAATTAGCTAAATGCTGTTGTGGTCCGTACCACTTACCAAACCATGAATCATTAGATATTTGTAAAACTAAGTTAGATTGACATATATTTTTATTAATATGCTTATAGTAAAAAATGGACTCAAAACAAATCATAGGTACTGCCTTAATATTTTTTGGTAAATTTATAAGAGATTGGTCATCTCCTGGGATATAATTCATACCTAAGTTTAGAAAACGACTCAAAAGTGGTTTAACCCAAGGTACATACTCACCAAATAAAACGAGTTTTTGTTTATCATAATGTTGATTAATTTTGCCTTGATGGTCTATGACAAAAAAACGATTAAATAATTGATTATTTTCAATAGCACTGGAGCCTACTATCAATTTTTGATCTTTATCTAAAATGCCCCCCAATCTGCTTAAAAGGCCGGGTCTATTATTCAAATCAATAGGCAAAGATCCTTCAGGCCAAATAATTAAATCAACATTGGAGGTTTTGCTAAGAGCAAGAAGTGTTAGCTCTTCATATTTTTGAAAGTTGTCAAGAACATCAAAATCGGTCAAGGACTCATATATGTTTGGTTGAATTAATAAAATGTCTAAAGAATTTTCTATATTTTTGACATTAGGTTCCTTTTCAAAAAAACCTGATAAAAAAATTATCAAAACAAGGAAACTAATACTCAACGATAATTTTTTTTTAAGTCTTATTAGTGAATAGAGCATTAAACCAATACCTAAATGAATAATTACTCCAAGACCATAGACTCCCACGAAGGGAAGAGATTTTAAGACCCATAAGTTTTTATAATAAATTATAGCAGAGGGATTCCAAGGAAAGCCGCCCATTAGAAATTCTTTTAAAAGTTCTACAATGCTTAAACTTAAAGGAAGCAAGAAAAATTTTAATTGTGAGTTATGAAATATTTTTAAAACAATATTAATTACAGAAAAGCTTAAAAAAGAAATAAATGAAGCCAACAATAATATTAAGATAATGCCTAAAAATAAATAGCCTAGTCCCCCTGAATAAAAAGATTGAATTATCCAGCTTAAGCTAATGAAATTAATTATGAAAAAAAAAGTAAATATAATCTTCTTGGAAAAATTTACTTTAGTTGTGAGAGAAAATAAAAATAAGCTTAATCCTGCCCAATAAAATATAGAAACACCAAATGGAGGGAGAGAGAATAAAATTAAAATAGAACAGAATGATATTAAGAAAAAAGGTCTTTGAATTAAAAAATTCAAACTATTGGGGTTTTAGTCCATGAACAACTACTTCAAGAATTTTTCTAGAAGAAACTTTGTGTATGGTAAAAGAAAGTTTTTTATTAATTGTAAATTTTTCTTTTTTCTTAGGGATGCGCCCTGCTAAATTAAAGATAATTCCCCCTATTGTTCCTACATCTTCTTTTAAATCTTCAGGAATGAGGACATCAAACTCTCTCTCAAAATCATCTACGAGCATTGCTGCATCCATAATTAAATTTTTATTACTCTGGCGATAAAGAGGAGCTTCCTCTGAGTCATGCTCGTCTTCTATCTCACCCACTATTTCCTCAACAAGATCTTCAATGGTCACTAAACCTGCTACACTATTAAATTCATCCATGACAATGGCTAAGTGAATATTTTGTTTTTTCATTTTCTGTAGGAGGTTAAAGACAGGAGTTGCAGAGGGAATATAGATAACCTCTCTTAAAAGACTCTTAATATTGAGTGATTTATTATTGATTTTCTTGAAGATATCCTTGATATGGACCATACCCAGACAGTTTTCTAAATCTTCATTTACAACAGGCATTCTAGAATGGGCCTCTTTATTAATTATTTTTATAAGGTTAACTTTATCAATTTTTTGATCAAGGTAGATAATCTCGCCTCTTGGGATCATGACATCATCCACAGTCTTTTTATGTACTTTTAAAAGATTATTAAATATTTTCTTTTCTTCATTCTTAGCAATTCCAGAGCTGTCCGAATTCGAAGATATTAAGTCAATAATTTGTTTTTTGAACTTGTCTTCTTGAATTAAGTCTTTGACAAGTTTGATCGCAAGATTTTTTTTAATCTTCATGTACGGGTTTTAATCCTATAAATTTCATAAACATATTTTCTAGAAATCTCATATTACTTCTTGATTGTCTATCATAGTGCGAATATCCAAATAAGTGAAGTAAACCGTGGCTCACTAACATAAAAAAACTTTGTGAATTAATAGTATTATTTTTGTTAAGAATGTAGCTATCGGCAATAGCAATATCACCTGAGGCTATTTCATCAGAAAAGGATAATACATCTGTGACCTTATTTTTTTTTCTAAATTCTTTATTCAAAGATTTTATTTCATCATTAGAGACAATTTTAATTGTAATTGAGGTTTGGTTTTCATTTAAATGAAGTGGTTGAAAATATTCAGATAGTTTTTTCAGTCTTCCTTTAGAATTATTGAGAAATTTTTTAAGTTGGCTGTTACCAATAAATTCTATAACAAATTTTTTATTTTTAATTTTCAAATTTACTTATCGTATGCGTTTATAATTTTTTCCACTAAAGTATGACGGCAGACATCACTACTATTTAAATGAACAAAGCCAATATCTTTTACTTTTTCTAATTTTTCCATGGCATCTTGCATGCCACTCTTAGCATTATGAGGTAAATCTTTTTGGCTCAGGTCTCCTGTAATAACCATTTTAGAATTTTGTCCTAATCTTGTAAGAAACATTTTCATTTGAGTAGAGAGAGTATTTTGTGCTTCATCAAGAATGATGAAAGATTTATTTAATGTTCTCCCTCTCATAAATGCTAAAGGAGCTATTTCTATTAAATTATTCATCATTTTTCGGTCTATTTCTTCAACTGGCATCATTTCATAGAGCGCGTCATATAAAGGACGAAGATAAGGATCAATTTTTTCTTTCATATCTCCAGGAAGGAATCCTAATCTCTCCCCTGCCTCCACTGCTGGTCTTGATAGAATTAATCTATTAATTTTGCCCTCTACAAAAAGACTTACGGCATAAGCCACAGCTAAATAAGTTTTTCCAGTACCGGCAGGTCCTACAGCAAAAACAATATCCTTAGATCTCATCAGTTTTAAGAAAATTTCTTGGTTCTTGGTTTTAGGGTAAATTGTTTTTAATTTAGTGGTAATTTGATATTTCTGATCTTGTTCAATTTGTTCTTTAATGTAAGCAGGCTTAGCTAAGTCAATATTATTTTCAATTTCTTCGGCAGAGATGTCTTTGTTTTTTAACTTCACGTATAAACCTTGAATAACATAATAGGCTTTTTCAACAGGATCTCTACTTCCTTTAATAGAGAGAAAGTTTCCTCGAGTATAAAGCTTTACCTTAAATTTATCCTCTAAGACTTTTAAGTTTTTATCATGGTAGCCAAATAAGCTTGATAGAAATTGATTATCATCAAACTCTAATTGTTTTTGATGGGAAGAAATATTAGCCGTAGCCATTAAGCTCTTTCACCTATAAGTGAATGCATTTTAACATCTTTGATTTGAACTGGAATAATTTGGCCAATATGATTTTCTTCTCCTTCAAGAGCAACGCTTTGGTTAAACTCCGATTTTCCTTTTATCTGTCCTTCAAGTTTACCAGCACCATCAATTAAAACTTTGACAGTTTTTGTAATAAAATTTCTATTGTATTCCATTTGTTGCTCATCCAACAGCTCTTGCGTTATAGCAAGTCTTTCATCAAGTATGTCCTTATTGATTTCCTCTTTGTTTGCAGCGGGTGTTCCCGGACGAGGACTATATTTAAAAGAATATGAATTCATGTATTTTATACGTCTAATTAGATCAAGTGTATCTTCGAAATCTTTTTGTGTCTCACCTGGAAACCCAATAATAAAATCAGAAGATAAAGCTATATTTGGCTTGGCTTTTCTCACTTTTTCAATGATATCAAAGTAGAAATCTCTGGTGTGTTTTCTATTCATAAGTTTTAAGATTTTGTCAGACCCAGATTGAACAGGGAGATGGAGAAAAGGCATTAATTTATGATTGGTGCCATGAAGTTCAATTAAATCATCCGTCATGTTGACTGGATGACTGGTGGAGTATGTAATTCTTTCTACTCCATTAATCTGGGAAACTTTATCAATCAAAGAAGCCAGGCTATGTGAATGTCCGGATGCATCTGAACCATGGAAAGCATTTACGTTTTGACCTAAAAGAGTAAATTCTACAACACCTAAATCAACTAGTGACTTTACTTCATCTTCTATCTCGTAGACTGTTCGAGAGTATTCTGAACCCCTCGTATAAGGAACGACACAGAAGTGGCAAAATTTGTCACAACCTTCTTGGATAGTCACAAACGCTGATTTTGAATTTTGGTTTCTTTTAATTTGATTTAGCGTATCGAATTTTTCGATAACATCAAAATCTGTGATAGAAGTTTGAGAAAGATCACTTTTTTGAAGAAAATGATTTAGTGATTGAATGGATTGAGGACCAATGACTAAATCAACATAAGGGGCTCTCTTTTGTATTAACTCTCCTTCTGCCTGAGCCACACATCCAGCAACAATAACTTTTTGGTCTTTTTTTCCTTTTTTATTAATTCGGCCTAAATGAGAAAAGGTTTTTTCAGTTGCTTTTTCTCTGATATGGCAAGTATTCAAGACTACATAGTCTGCATTCAAATAATCATCTGTGGGTTGCATGTTATGAGAAATAAAAATATCTTTCATCTTGTCAGAGTCATAGACATTCATTTGACAACCAAAGGATTTAATAAAAAAGTTCTTAGCTGATGGCATTGAGGGATTTGACAAACAATATTGCGTCTTGAGAATTAGGAGAGTTTATAGACTTACTCCGATAATAATTTTTTCTTTCATTGTAAGCTTTATAGCCTAATTTTTGATAAAGTTTAATAGCAAATTTATTTTCAACTCTAACTTCAAGATAAATTTTTATACACTTTTCAACAGTTTTAAGCTGTTTTTCTAATTCGGATAGTAAAAGAAAGCCTACACCTTTTCCCCTATACTTTTTTAAAACTGCTAAATGTAGTATTTCGTACTCAATGCTTTTTTGATCTTGATAAAGGAAATGACCAAGTATCAGACCTAGTGTCTTTTTTTCGATTGCAAATAAATTGAGGGCTTTCTTGTTCTTAAAGTGATCCTCTATTGCAACTTTAGTCCATGTTAAATCTAGTTCAATATGATGCTCGTGAAGCCAATTTAAATGTTCTTTAGATTTAATACTGTAATTCAAGCAACAATATTATC
>ERZ802824.630-NODE-630-length-19394-cov-29.0136_pt1 | contig 19394 bp, 19 predicted proteins | sample MGYA00345650_ERZ802824 | MGnify/ENA primary metagenome ERZ802824 (study PRJEB30503, sample SAMEA104212361) | marine metagenome | biome: Westerlies Biome; feature: [SRF] surface water layer (ENVO:00010504) within the epipelagic zone...; material: water... | reverse complement strand
TCTTTAGCACAGCCACTTAAAGTGCCATGATTTGCACAAGATATAAAGTATTCTAGATTTCCCCAATCAAGCATAAAAGTGTTATATAAAATATGAACACAATATACTATGAATGTTCATATATTATCAATGGATTATGTATCTATCATTAAAAACATTCCTTCTTTTTTGCACGTTGAGTTATTTTTTTTCTCATACCATGATTGAACTATCTATAATAAAATCTTTAATATATGAAAAAATACTTTTTTGTAATACTACTTGTTACTGTTTTTCTAATTTGGGGTTTTAAGAGAGATATTGCGCTAACGTTAATTCCTATTGCTCTCAAATTAAGTAATCCAATTTCTGAAAATCAAGAAATAAATTGGCCAATTGTAGAATCTTCTGTGATAACGACTAAGCCAAATATCATTTTAATTTTAGCTGACGACTTAGGCTTTAATGATGTCTCTTTCTATAATGGCGGTGCAGCAGATGGTTCTTTGATGACACCAAATATAGATAATCTAGCAAAAGAAGGTGTCGCTTTTTTAAATGGGTATGCTGCTAGTCCTGTTTGCTCTCCTTCAAGAGCAGCAATAATGACAGGAAGATATTCAAGTAGATATGGATTTGAATTTACTCCATATCCAGCACAAGCAGCAAAAATTATGAATCTATTAAGAGAAGATGATGAGCTTGAAACTATTTATCTAGAAGATGTCCAACTGGATGAAGTTGGTTTAACCATTGGAGGTTTACCAGATAAAGAAGTCACTGTTGCAGAAATGCTTCAAAAAAATGGTTACTATACCGCGCATATTGGTAAGTGGCATTTAGGTGGTTTTACAGATGGAATGAAACCCAATGATCAAGGCTTTGATGACAGCCTTATGCTAAATAGCAGTCTCTATTTACCAAAGAATCATCCTGATATCGTAAATGCAAAAATTGATTCTTTAATTGAAGATATGGTATGGGCATCATCACAGTTTGCAGTAAGTTTTAATGGAAGTGACCCATTTAAACCTGGGGGATATATTACTGATTATTATACTGATGAAGCTATAAAGGTTATTAACAATAATAAGGATAGGCCGTTCTTTCTGTATTTAGGACATTTTGCTCCCCATAATCCCCTTCAATCTTTAAGAAAAGATTATGAAAAACATAATCATATGGAAAATCATACACTTCAAGTATATTCAGGAATGATTGAAGCTCTTGATAGATCGATTGGTAAAATTGTTACTACTTTAGAAGAAAATGGATTAACAGAAAATACTTTAATTATTTTTACTTCAGATAATGGTGGGGCTGGATATATTGGATTAGATAATATTAATAAGCCATATCGTGGTTGGAAACTTACTCATTTTGAAGGTGGAATGCATATACCTTTTTTTGCAAAATGGCCTGCTAAAATTAAAAAAGATATGAGATATGATAAAAGAATTCATCATACTGATATTTTTAGCACAATCTTGGGTGCAGCAAGTATTGAGCCTCCTAAAGAAATTAAAATAGATGGTATAAATCTTATTCCCTTTTTAACCAATGAAAAAAGTGGAGAGCCACACCAAACTCTGTATTGGAAAAATGCAAGCTATCAGGCAGTCATTCATAATGATTGGAAATTACTAAGATCAAAATTTCCAAATGAGCAAGAATATTTATATAACCTCAAAAAAGATCCTTATGAACAAAATAATCTGGCAATGTCAGAACTGAAATTAAAGAGTTTGTTGCATGAAAAGCTTGATACTCATATTGAATCGATGCCAGAGCCAAACTGGCCTCAATCAGTCTTTATGCCTGTTGTTGTGGATAAACCACAAACAGAATATAAAAAAGGCGACGAATTGATTTACTGGCCAAATTAAAAATTTAAAGGAGTTTAAAATGATAGATCTATATTTTTCTTACAGAAGTCCCTATTCATATTTAATACTCCCAAGAATGTTAAAACTTAAAAATGAACATAACGTTGAAATAAATTTTAAGATCGTTTATCCATTGGCTATACGAATGCCCGAATGGTTTAAAAATAAAAATATTTTTTTTTTCATTCCATTTGTGAGAGACTTTTCTAAAAAAGCAAAAAAATTAAATATCCCTTTAAAAATTCCAATTAAACCTGATCCAATAAAACAAAATCCTTTAACAGGAAAAATTTCAAGCCATCAGCCTTATATATTTGACATATGTCATATGGGTCAATTTATGTGTAACAAGGGTAAAGGAATTGAGTTTGCATATGAATTGTCTACTTTAATATGGGGTGGAAAAAACTGGAATAAGGATGAGTTATTGGGACCTCTATTTGCTAGATTTGATGAAAATTTATCAGAGGTAAGAGAATATATTAAGTTAAATAAAAAACAGTTGGTAAGTGAAATTGAAATGAATCAAGCAGATCAAAAAGAGGCAGGTCATCATGGCGTTCCTTTGAATGTGTACAAGGGGAAATATTATTTTGGTCAAGATGACCCCTTTGATCAGCTAATAGACGAGTTAATTAAAGATGGAATTATTGAGAATTTTTCATGAAAGTTTTAAGAACACCTGATAAATATTTTGAAAATATTAAAGATTATCCATTTGAACCTGTTTATACAGATATAGAAACTAAAGATGGGACTACTTTGAGAATTCATCATATTGATCAGGGACCAAAAAATGGTCCTATACTTCTAGCAATGCATGGTCAGCCTGTTTGGAGCTATCTTTACGCTAAAATGATTCCAATTTTAACTGAAGCAGGAATAAGGGTTATTGCTCCTGATTTAGTTGGTTATGGAAAATCAGATAAACCGGCTGCTAGAGAAGACTATTCTTATCAAAATCAAGTTGATTGGATGGGAGAATGGTTGAAGAAAAATGATTTCAAAAATCTAACTTTCTTCGGACAAGATTGGGGGGGTTTAATCGGACTAAGAATGATAGCAGCAGATCCAGATAGATTTATAAAAATCGCCATGGGAAATACAGGGCTTCCATATAATCCAAATGCTCCTCAAGAAGTCATAGATGAAGTAAATGAATTTAGGGCATCAAATAAAAAGATAAGCTTCTTTGGAATGACTAAAGAAGTTAGCAAAATGGATAAAAACAAACATATGGCAACGAAATTTATGTACTGGCAAAAATTTACCTGGGATTCAAAAAATCTTCCAATTGGATTAATTAACTCATTCTCGATGGAGAGTCAGTTTAGAAAATCTCCGGTCAAGGCCTATATCCATATTCTGTTACAAAAGATAGGACTAGAAAAAATATCACCGTTTTATACTGATTTAATGAAAGCTTATGAGGCACCCTTCCCCGATCCTTCATATAAAATGGGTCCTAGGGCAATGCCAAGCCAAGTTCCAATGATACCTGATCAGTCTTTAGATGCTCAAAGAAAAGCAAGAGAGTTTTTTAAAACTTCCAATAAACCTTTTTTAGCTGTTTTTGCAGGCAATGATCCTGTAACAAATGGTGCTGAGAGAGATGTTCTCAAGATGGCTCCAAATGCAAAAAGTGCTCCTCATATTGGTGGAGGTCATTTTTTTCAGTGGACAAAACCTAAGCAACTATCTAAGGTAATAGTGGACTTTATCAAGGAGTAATTTTTTATGATTCATCTATATACCGCATCTACACCTAATGGACATAAAGTGTCTTGTACATTGGAGGCGCTTGAAATGCCTTATGAATTTCATTCAGTAAATCTGGGAGAAGGTGATCAAAAAAAACCTGATTTTTTAAAAATAAGTCCTAATGGAAGAATCCCTGCAATTATAGATACAGATAATGATCTTTCTATTTTTGAATCGGGTGCAATCATGCTTTATTTAGCAGATAAAGCTGGGAAACTCATACCAGATGATGTTGTGGGTAGAGCAAAGGTTACAGAATGGTTAATGTTTCAAATGGGTGGTATTGGTCCGATGATGGGTCAGGCAAATGTTTTTTTTAGATACTTTCCTGAGAAACTACAACCTGCTATTGATAGATATCAAAATGAATCAAGACGTCTTTTTGAGGTCTTAGATACTCATCTTTCTAAAAATGAATGGCTCGCAGGAGAATACTCAATAGCTGATATAGCTAATTGGTGTTGGGTTAGAACTCATAATTGGTCTGGGGTCTCGATAGATGGGTTAACTCATTTAGAAAAATGGAAAGATAGGATGTATGAGCAACCAGGCATGATTAAAGGAACTAAAATACCTGTAGATAGGGAAAGTATATTAAAAGATGATAAAGACAAAGAAGAATTTATAAAAAATGCACAAAAAATGGTAAAAAAATAAAAGGAGATTATTTATGTTAAAGGTTCATTTTACTGCTGGCACTAGAGCTGGAAGAGTTGTTTGGCTTCTCGAAGAATTAGGATTGGATTATGAGGTAAATATAATGCCATTTACTAAAGAAGGACTAAAGTCACCCGAACATAGGTCGAGACATGCATTAGGAAGAGTGCCAGTGTTAGAGGATGGGGAAGTTTCTATTTTTGAATCAGGAGCGATTATTCAATATGTTCTTGAGCGTCATAAAGACGGCGGTCTAAAACCCGACTCTAATTCTGACGAGTTCCCATATTATCTTCAATGGTTTCATTATTGTGAGGGGATGGTTATGCCTCCAATGAATCAAGTTGTGGTCCAAACAATTTTATTGCCGCCTGATAGAAGAGATGAAAATGTTTTAAGACAAGCGCAAAATCTGATAGCCAAATCTCTTGTACCAGTTAACGACAACCTTGCAGATAAAGATTACTTAGTTGGGGATTTCTCAGCAGCCGATCTTATGCTTGGGCATTCATGTTTTATGGCTAACAGACTAGGATGTGTTTCAGATGATATGGATCATATTAAAAACTATGTAGCTAGAATTGAAGCCAGGCCAGCGTTTCAAAAAGCTATAACATTGGGAGAATAATTATGGAATTTAACAACAGTGTTCATCCCACTAAAGAACAAATGGAAGGATTTCTTGAAGGTGATATTGATACTCCAATTGCTATGGTTAACCTTTTAAAGTTTAAAGAAAAAGCTGAATACGAAGATGGAAGAGATAGTGATCTCACAGGCGAAGAAGCCTATGCTATATATGGCAAGGAAGTCCTTGAACACTTAAAAAAAGTTGGCGGCGAATGGTCTTTTGGTGGCTCTGTAAGTCGCTTGATGCTTGGAGGAGTGGAAGAGCTTTGGGATAAAGTTGCTATTGCAAGATATCCAAGTAGAAAGGCAATGCTCAAAATGGTAACAGACCCTGATTACTTAGAAAGTAACAAACATAGATTAGCAGGACTAGCTGGACAGCTTAATATAGAAGTTAAAGAATAATAATTTTGAAGCAATTACAAACATTTAAAAATGATCTTTCAAAAACAAGGATTATTCAGACACAAAGCTTAGAAATTGAAGAAGGAGAAATCTCGGTATCAATAGAAAGTTTTGCGTTTACATCAAACAATGTTACTTATGGTGTAGCTGGCAACACTATAGGTTATTGGCAATTCTTTAAAGCAACGGAAGATGAAAATGATGATTGGGGCTGCATACCAGTATGGGGATTTGCCAAGGTAATGCAATCATCAAATAGTAATATCAAAGAAGGTGAAAGGTTATTTGGATATTTTCCTCCTGGTGACACACTAATCATTCACCCAATAAAAATTACTGATCAGGGTTTTAGTGATGGTAAAGATCATCGAAAAGATTTACCTGCTGTATACAATAATTATATTAGAGTTAATGGAGATAATAATTATGATCCTTCCAAGGATAATCTTAGATCACTCCTTTTCCCTCTCCATATAACTTCCTTTTGTATTTGCGATGCGCTTGAAGATGAGGCTTATCTTGATGCAGATCAAATTATTATCGTTAGTGCTTCAAGTAAAACAGCAATAGGTCTTGCACAAGGTCTTAAAGACTCAGAACAAACCCCAACTATAATTGGACTTACATCTTCAAAAAATACCGATTTTGTAACTAAGTTAGGTTGTTATGATCACGTTATTTCATATGATCAACTATCCTCAATAGATAGTGATCTCAAGACTATTATGGTTGATATGGCTGGTAGTCGTGAAATCTTAGGAACACTTCATGGGTCACTGGGAAATAATATGCTCAAGTGCTATACGGTTGGAATGACTCATTGGGAGAATGAAGTAACAGCAGAGGATGCATTGGGACAAGCAATGTTAAGAGAAAGAACTGAGTTCTTTTTTGCGCCAGCACATATCCAAAAAAGATTTAAAGATTGGGGCTATGAAGGCTACAACCAAAGGACAAATGAATTTATGACCAAGAGATCTAATCAAAGTAAAGACTGGATGAGTGTTATTGAAATTGATGGTATTGAAAATTTTATAGAAACCTATAATCAAATTGTAGTTGGTAATATAAATCCCAATGAAGGAATAATTGTTAAAATATAGGTATAGATATGTCTAAAAAAATTAAGATTTTTGGTGCAACACCCTCACCTTATACTCAAAAAATATTAGCTGCATTCAGGTATAGGCATATCCCTTACATGGTTTATAACGGCGATATCGCTAAGAAAATTACTAAACTTGGTATAGAGCTACCAAAGCCAATTCTACTTCCAACAATTTTATTACCAAATGATGATGGATCATTAGTAGCAACTACCGATTCAACTCCAATAATAAGAAGATTAGAAAATGAATTTACTGAAAGAAAGATAGTCCCAGATGACCCTGCCCTATCTTTTATTAATTACTTGTTAGAAGATTTTGGTGATGAATGGGTCACTAAGTATATGTTTCACTATAGATGGTATTTTAAAGAGGATGCTGACAATGCTGGGACTATTCTTCCATTGGTCGATATAGCAGTTAACACTCCTGATGGTACCCTTATGGAATTAAAAAAACTTATTGCTGAAAGGCAAATAGAAAGATTATGGGTAGTTGGGTCAAATGATACAACTGCTGATCTTATTGACGCTAGTTACAAGAGATTTATAAAGTTAATGGACAATCATCTATCAGTTAGTAAATTTCTTTTTGGTGACAAGCCCTCTTCTGCAGATTTTGCTATTTATGGTCAGTTAACCCAGCTTGTTGGTTTTGATCCAACCTCTAGAAAAATTGCTTGTGAAACATCATTAAGACTTGTTGCTTGGGTTGACATTATGGCAGATCTATCAGGTCATGATGTTGAGAATAGTAATTGGATTCCCCTAGAAGACAGCCCTGACTCCCTTAAAGAAATTATGATAGAGTTCGGCAAAATGTATGTTCCAGCATTGCTTGCTAATGCAAGAGCAATTACCGAAGGTGAAGAAACATGGGAGACTGAAATTGATGGATCTACATGGAAACAAAAAACATTTCCTTATCAAGCTAAATGCTTAAAGTGGATTAAAGAGGAGTTTGATAAATTAGATGATGATGACAAATCAAGAGTTAGAGTTTTTCTTGATGGTACCGGTTGTGAAGTAATACTATGATAAAGATATGAAAATAAAAGATAAAAGAGTTGTAGTGACTGGTGCTGCTAGTGGTATTGGGCTAGCTCTATGTGAAGAATTTCATGCAAGCGGAGCTCAGTCAATTGTTTGCGTTGATATGAATGAGGACGGCGCTAAAGAAATTGCAGAAAAAATTAATGGTATTGCTGTAGCTGCTGATGTATCTAATGAGCAAGATATTGTTAATGTAATTGAAAAAGCAAATGAATATTCAGGAGGAATAGACATATTTTGTTCAAATGCTGGGATCGGTGGAACTCCAATGCTTTTAGAAACAACATCTGAGGAATGGAATAATACCTGGGGCGTAAACGTATTGTCTCACGTACATGCAGCAAGACATGTGTTACCTCAAATGCTTGAAAGAGGCGAGGGTTATTTAATGAATACTGCCTCTGCTGCAGGCTTATTATCCCAAATAGGCGCAGCTCAATATGCTGTTACTAAATCAGCGGCCGTGAGCTTTGCCGAATGGATAAAAATTACTTATGGTCAAAAAGGAATTGGCGTTTCATGTCTTTGTCCCCAAGCTGTAAGAACTGCTATGACAGCTCAAGGTGCTGGGGTTGCAGGAGTAGATGGCATGCTTGAACCAGATGTGGTTGCAAAAGATGTTTTAGATGCAATTGAAAATGAAAGATTCTTAGTACTACCTCATAAAGAAGTTGGCGAATATGTGCAACGAAAAGGCAATGATAGAGATAGGTGGATAACTGGCATGCAAAGACTTCAAAAACAATATGAAGATTTTTATGAAAATTGGGTTAATACTAATAAAGGAGAAAAAGAATGAAAACTAAAATAACAGAACTATTTGGAATTGAGCATCCTATTATTCAGGGTGGCATGCATCATGTTGGTTTTGCCGAACTTGCAGCAGCTGTTTCCAATGCTGGTGGACTTGGTACTATTACAGGTTTAACTCAAGGCACTCCTGAAAAATTAGCTAATGAAATAGCTAGATGCAAAGAAATGACTGATAAGCCTTTTGCAGTAAATCTAACTTTTCTACCCTCTTTAACTCCTCCAGATTATCCCGGTCTTATAAAAGAAATTATTGACGCCGGTGTGCCAGTTGTTGAAACTGCTGGAAGGAATCCTGCAGAATATTTGCCCGCCCTTAAAGAAGCAGGAATAAAAGTAATTCATAAATGCACTTCAGTGAGACACTCTTTAAAAGCACAAGATATTGGTTGTGATGCTGTTTCAGTAGACGGTTTTGAATGTGGAGGCCATCCAGGTGAAGATGATATTCCTAACTTTATTCTCCTACCTAGAGCTGCGGATGAATTAGAAATACCTTTTGTTGCATCTGGTGGGATGGCGGACGGAAGAAGCTTAGTTGGAGCTATGGCTCTCGGAGCTGAAGGTATGAATATGGGTACTAGATTTATTGCTACCCAAGATGCGCCCGTTCATCAAAATGTAAAAGAGGCTATCGTAAATGCATCTGAATTAGATACTAGGCTTGTTATGAGATCATTAAGAAATACTGAAAGGGTTCTTAATAATGAAGCTGTAGAACGTCTGATGGAAAAAGAAAAAGCACTAGGCGCTGATCTGAAATTCGAAGATATTATTGATGAAGTGGCTGGTGTCTATCCAAAGATTATGCATGAGGGAACTATGGAGGCAGGAGCTTGGTCTTGTGGAATGGTAGCTGGACTAGTCAATGACATCCCAACAGTCCAGGACTTAATTGATGAAATTATGTCCCAGGCTGATGAAATTATTAATTCAAGACTTAAGAATTTTTAAAGTTTTACTTTTTATATTCTGCGGCCTCTTCTGAACCATCTGTGGCAGTACCCTTTGTGTATGAATGAGCTCCCATTCCTGCCAGATCGCCATTTTGTACAATTAAATATGGATCTCTAATAGGCTCACCTGCAAAGAAGCATTCTAGAATCTCTCTAACACCTGCTGCGTATCTTGCTTGAGCAGATAATGAAGTTCCTGAGGTATGAGGAGTCATTCCATGATTGGGCATTGTTCTCCAAACATGATCATTTGGTGCTGGTTGAGGAAACCAAACATCTCCAGCGTATCCGCTTAATTGACCAGATTCTAAAGCTCTAGCTATGGCATCTTTATCACAAATTTTTCCCCTAGCAGTGTTCACAATATATGCACCACGCTTCATCTTATTAATCATGTCATCATTAAATAAGTGTTCGGTCTTTGGATGTAATGGGCAACTAATATTTACTACATCACAAACAGCAACCAATGACTCTACAGAATCATGATAAGTAAGATTTAATTCTGCTTCTACTTCGTCAGACAGTTTATGAATATCAAAATAATGAAGATGAACATCAAAAGGCTTCATCTTTCTTAGCATATCAATACCAATTCTTCCTGCGGCTACAGTTCCAACATGCATGCCCTCAACGTCATAAGATCTTTGAACTGCATCAGCTATATTCCAACCACCTTCGTTAACAATTCTATGTTGATTATGGTAATCCCTAACCATTGAAAGAATCATCATTACAATATGCTCAGCAACTGATCTTGAATTACAGTAAGTAACTTCAACCACATCTATGTTGTGATCCATGGCGCCCTGAAGATCAACGTGGTCTGATCCAATTCCAGCAGTAATTGCCATTTTCAAATTAGGAGCAGTTTCCATTTTTTCTTTTGTTAGGTAATAAGGGAAGAAAGGTTGAGAGATAACAATATCAGCATCAACTAACTCCCTATCAGCCTCACATCCTTCCCCGTCTTTATCTGAAGTAACTACCAAAGTATGGCCAGCATCTTCTAAAAATTTTCGAAGACCTAACTCACCTGAAACACACCCCAAAAGCTCACCCGGAGTGAAGTCTATTGCCTTTGGTGAAGGCAAAGTCATACCATCTGGATACTTTTCAATTGTTGGTAGATCGTCTCTAGCATACTTGTCTGGCATGCCAGTTTTTGGATCATCGTATAAAACACATAAAATCTTCATATCTTCTCCCCATATGTAAAATATTTACTATTAACTAGAACAGAATTTATTTAAAAAAACAAGAAAAATGTGTTGAGTTTTATAACTTTATAAGAGGGTTATATTTGACCCTATCGGGTATTTCTTCTGCCCCAGGAACCTTCCTTGCAATTAAGAATGGTTTTAAAGCTTCGATAGCTTTAGGCTCATCATAATGTCCAATACCTGGGTGAAGATGATGGACAAAATGAAGCTGCATTGAATGATTTAAAAATCTAGGCATCCAATGACTCCAAAATCTAGTATCTTTATACCTACCAGTATCGGTTTGATAATGAGGATACCAGCTAAAAAAAGTAGACAGATAAATTATCCCAACCTTACTTGGCATCCACCAAAGGAGCAAAGTCTCTAGTGGAAAAATTACAACAAGAGTTAAAAGAATAACTCTATAAATCATTCCAATAGCAACTCCTTTGTTGAATGATTTCATAAACGCGGCATCACTTGAAAAGTTATCAGCTATTGCCTGATATTTTGTTATGCCTGCTTGAGTAGCTACAATGACTTCCCATATTGATTTAGCAGACGCAGTATCATAATCTGGATCTTTTTCAGGATTGTTAGTGTATGCATGATGCTTCATATGAGTACATCTCATTAAATCATGAGGAAACATTATGGTTATTAATGTGTAGTGACTTACAAAAGAATCTATCCATCTTCTCTTTGGATTTCCTCTTGAAAAATTGCCATGTTGTGCTTCGTGAGATGGAAGGTATGCAAAACATGCACAAAAGACTGCCAAAAAAGATCCAAAACCTAAAGAAATATATCCGTTAATAACTAAAGGCCATAAAGATAGCCATATTGTTGCCTGGCCCACACCAATTAACATCATTTCCCATTGGAAACGCTTAGAAAAACTTCGAGCAATTTCTTTTTCTTTCTCAAAGGAAAATTCTTCTGATACTTGATCTAAACCTTCCATAACCAAGTCCCCCTAAACTTTGCAATGATTCCAAAAAGTAAACCGATTGAATACCATAATAATGAACTACTTAGAATTTCATAATGATTTGCAACAGCATTAAATACACTTCCCCAAAAAATTAGACCAAACCAAACCATATTCCATTTAGCAATATGATCTGAAAGTATTTCATTAAATTTGGCCATTATTCTTATATGTTAGCAATAAAAAAATATTGTGTACAAATGTAGCAAGGATTGAAGGCTGGGTGTCGTTCTTTAATTATCAGAAACTGCTAAAAATTCATCAAAATACATAAACTTATAGAAAAATAGAAAGATTTCTCTTTAAATCATCTAAGTTAAGAGATTTTTTATCATAAATTGATGTTTCAATTAAGCAAACCCTCCATATATAGTCACAAAAAAAGGTAAATTTTACCCATTTTCTTAAAATTGCTATATCTACATCAGATTTTTGGCCATATCCACGCCATAAACTAACAATCTGCTGATCATTAAGACTGTAAGAAGAAATAATTGAGGCTATATCAAAAAGAGGATTATTTATTCCTGCATACTCCCAATCTATAAAAACATATTTGCGATTCCAAATTATATTTTCTTGAGTTAGATCATTATGAGAAAAAACCATTGGGTGAGATTCACGATATAAATCTTCATATATCTCAAAACCAATTTCTAAGATTGGGTCTTTTTGAATTTTGTATTTGAGTATTTCTTTGTATCTATTAATTGAATTACTAAAATTATTAACAGCATCTTTTTCATAATTAGTTTTGTGAATTTCTTTTATTGCTCTTCCTAATAATTCTAATTGTTGATCTGAATTTATTTTATTTAAATTAAATTTATTGCCTTCGATAAATCTTCTAATGAGAATTCCTCTTTGTAAATCATGATAAAGAATATTTTTTTCTGACTTGTCATTGTTGTTCAAGTCTAAGATTCTAATTTCTGAGTCTCTTTGAATTTTTAGCCAGTCTGGTATTTCTAAATCTAATCTAATAACAGATTTAATATTATTAAAATTACATAGATAAATTTCAGATATTAGTCCTTTTTTTAAAGGGCAAATTATTTTAATTTCATGAGGAATATTTGAAATAATTTTCTTAAGTTGTTCCATTCATTTCGTCTCTGATTTGAGTCCAAGATTTATATCCAAAATAAATAATAATTAAATAAAAAAGGAAAAGCATTGAAGTTAAAAACAAACCTCTTGAATAAAATAAAAAGACTGAGATTGAATCTATAACAAACCAATAAATCCAATTCTCTAAAAGTTTTTTTGCAACCATATAAGTCGCAACAATCGCTCCCCAAGTTGTTAGAGAATCAATGAAAGGTAATGCCGCATTTGTAAGTTTTTCTAATGCTAATCCAGAAATAAAAGCTAGAAAAAATATTAGACTTATAACTTTTATATGTTGTGTCCTAGTCCAAGTTCTCACTAGAAATTTAGAATCATCAGTTATACTTATTCTCCATTGTGACCAGCCATATACAGCCATAACGCAATAAAAAATTTGAAGCCATGCCTCCATATATAGTCCAGCAGAATACATTACAAAGAAATATAGCAATGAGCTAAAAAACGCCGCAAACCAACAACTTATGTTCTGTTTAATTGCTAATAATAAGTATATTATTGCTAGGATAACAGCCATGGGCTCTATCCATGAGGAAGCAATAAAGTTAGAAATCATATTTTACTGTAGCACCTATATGTCTTGGGTCACCATGTCTCTCATAAAGTGTCTCGGTAAAATTGGGAGCTTCGTTACCAAAATAAAAACCTCTTGTTGAATAATACTTATCAAAAATATTTCTTCCCCATATTGAATAAGTCCACTGACCGCTTATGTAGCTATAATTAATATTTGTTAGCGCATAAGATTTTGATTTATTATTGTGAGAGTCTGAGTAATAAAAATCACTTTTACCAACAAAGTTAATTGAAAAAAATGAGTTTTCAAAAGGATTCCAATTAAGACCGAATGCATAACTTTTTTCAGGAGCATGTGCTTGTGCTCTGCCCTCAAGATCAGGTCTAGATTCCCAATTTTTTATTTCTGTTTTCAAGAGTCCAAGATTAAAAAAAATATCTAAGCTATTAGATACTTGCATTGTCATGTTTAGCTCTAATCCTCTATTGATTCCTTCGGCTGCATTCTGTGTTAAAAATGTGAAAGTATTAGGGTCACTTGGATCAACTTGAGTAGATATTAAAACTTGTTGGTCTTCTCTGTTGGAATGAAAGATTATTCCGGAAATATTAATTTTTGAATTTGATATTTCTGAATTAAAACCAATTTCATAGTTGGTTAAAAATTCAGGATCATAATATAAGTTATTATTTTGAGAGTTTGGATCAAGTCCAAGATTTAGATTAAATCCACCCTGATTAAATCCCTTAGCCAAATTAAAAAATATATTTGTTTGCTCATTTATATTTTTAGTTAAAGAGATTTTTCCTCCAGACATTTTATCTGATGGATTAAAGTTTTCATTAAATGAGTCTGAGTATTTTGATTCATAATCTTCCCATCTAGCTCCGAATGAAATTTTCGTAGATGCATTTAATAGATAATCAATATTTGCATAAATTGAGATATTGTCAGATGAAAATTTGCTAGATGATGAGGATTGACTAACATATGGACTATAAGGATCCAACGGATCTCCATAAATACCATCATCTTTTTTTAAATTTTCTTCTTTTATATCTAAAAAACTTAAACCAACAACCCATTCAGTCATATTTTGACTACTAAAATCAGCTGAATCTGATACAAATCTTAGTTCTTGGCCAAAAGTGTCTCTATTTCTAAGTGTTTCAGAGAAATAGTCATAAATATAGGGCATATGTGAGTCTGAATTACCCCAATCTGCGTCATAACTGAGAACAACGTCTGTGTTAGTAACGCTTGTGAAGCTTTGAAACTCAAATTCATCAAATTGGTGGAAGACTTTAATGCCATAAGCATTTGTTTTTTGTGAGTCCATTCCAGGTCTGTCAGACAATGTATTTAAACTTCCGTCTATTGTCCATATGTCTGCAGGATCATCTAAATCTACTTGAGTTATCAAAAATTTAACTAATGTTTTATCTCCTGCATCCCAGTCTAGTTTTAGTCTAAAAGTACTTTCATCTTTTTTTGATGTATTTGATTTACCAGAGAATAAATTCTTTCTAAACCCATCTGAATAATCTTTTCTAAGAACTAATCTATAAGTTAAGTCTTGGTTAATTGCACTTGGTCCACCAAAAGCAACGCCTGTGTTTATTGTTCCATATGTTCCTGATGTAATTTCACCAACACCTTCAAATTCTTTGGATGGCTCTTTTGTTTTAATATAAATTAATCCTGCTAATGCATTTGAACCAATTCTAGATCCCTGAGGTCCTCTATGAACTTCGATCTGTTCCACGTCAAAAGTTGTAGCAATTCCTCCTTGGCCAGAGAAATCTATATCATCAATTAAGAAACCTACTGCTGAGTTTGGCGTTCTTTCATACCCAGACCTTTCTCCAATACCTCTAATTTGGAAATGCCTAGCCCTTGAGTCACTTGCTGCAAAATTTAAATTAGGCACTAAATAAGAAAGATTTTCAAAGTGCTTGATGGGTTGAGATTCAATAATCTCATTTCTTAACAAAACTAAACTAGAGTCTTCTTCTAGTAATTTAGCTTCCCGCCAATCACCTTTAACAATAATTTCTTCAATATCTTCAGATATAAGATTGATTGTAAAAAATGATAAGAAAGAAATAAATAAATAATTTTTAATGGTTTTCATGCAATTCCTCCGCCATTATTGTATGGATCAGGTTCAAAGGATTTCTAAAAAGATCTCAGGCAACAGAGCCACTCCTTTGCAGTTAGACTAGATGATATTATTTTTTGTAATTATTGGCTAGATTTAATTAATTAAATCTTAATTTAAATCATTTTCAAAGGTTTCAGTTAAAAACAGAACCGACATCAAGGTCAAGAATGAAGCAAATGCTATATATACTGAGACCCAAATAATTCCATAATCATTCCAAAGAAGAGCAGCAATGGTTGGCGCAAATGCTCCACCTAAAATTGCACCAAACTGATAGCCCAAGGTTGCGCCCGAATATCTAACTTCAGTGCTAAATAGCTCAGTGAAAAAAGCTGCTTGTGGTCCATACATCATAGAGACAAATACCAATCCACCAGTAATAGCCAAAACTATGAGCCAGAAATTTCCAGTATCAACTAGTGGGAAAATAGCAAAGGCCCATAAACCAGTTAAAACTGCACCCAACATGAAAATACCCTTTCTGCCGTGTCTGTCGGAGTATGAGGAAAAGTAGAACTGAAAAGGTATCATGATTGCAGAAGCTATTAAGACTGCCACCAACATATCATCTCGAGTGGTATCAGCACTTGCTACGCCATATGCTAGTAAGAAAGCAATTAATATATAAAAAGTTACTTGTATTGAAAGGAATGCTCCTGCAGCTAGAGCAATTTTTGTTGGGTACTTTGTTATCGCCTCTATGATTGGTGATCTTATTATTTTTTCTGCACTACCAGTTTGTCTTGATGCTTGAAGTTCTTTAAATGCTTTTGTATCTTCTAAATTTAATTGAATATACATACTGATACCTATCAATATTGCACTTGCTAAGAAAGGTATCCTCCATCCCCATGAGAAGAAAGCTTCCTCAGAAACTAGTGCTCCAGTAATAATAAATGCAAGATTTGCTAGGATCACGCCAACAGGTACTCCTGCTTGAGCAAAGGCTCCGTAATAGCCTCTTTGATTAGATGGAGCGCTTTCTGTTACAAGTAGCATTGCCCCTCCCCACTGACCACCTATTGCTAGGCCTTGAGCAAAGCGCAAAGAAGTTAATAGAATTGGTGCAGTGACTCCAATCATGGCATAGGTTGGAAGTAGGCCAATTAGTGTTGATGAGACACCCATTAAGATTAATGCCATTATCAATGTTTTTTTTCTACCAACCTTGTCGCCAAAGTGGCCAAAAATTATTCCACCTATTGGTCTTGCTATAAACCCAGCTGCGAAAGTAAGCAAAGACAAAATTAATGCTGTGGAAGTTGAAGCCTCACCAAAAAATACTGTTGGGAATATTAATGCAGCTGAAGCGCCGTAAAGGAAAAAATCATACCACTCGATACTTGTCCCCGCTAAAGAAGTAAGTGCAACTTTTTGCATATTAGATTCTGAGTTAATGCTCTTTTCCATAATAAACAAGTATGCCAAATATTTAATAAAGTGAAAGAAGTATGATAGTTTTAAAGAATGTCATTTGAAGAAATAAGATATATAGCTATTGTTTATGCAAGTTCAATTATTCCAATTCTTATTTTAATAAAATATCGCTCTGAGCTTCCAAAATGGGTGCCTATTGTTTATCTAGGTTCTTTTATTGTGTGTGCTCTTGGTTGGGAGATATGGTTCACTTATGGATTAATAAATGGCGAATCTGTTATTGAAAGAAGGTCTGAGGTTTTAAATCAATGGATACCGCTTCATATTAATTGGATTGTTAACTCGCTTGCTGATGCGGGCACAGTTTGCCTTGGTGGTCTGTGGTTAATTTGGATGATGGATAATAAGAAAAACTATGTATTTAATAATTGGAGATGGGGTTCTTTTTTTATATTGACTATATGGTGTATTGGACAAAATATATTTGTTGAGCTTTTCCTTTATTATGATCAACTTAGTGAGGGTAAAAATTTATCATGGGCCCCTCTAATTCCAACAGGAAATATATTTAATCCAGTTTTATTTGAGATTAATGGGAGGTCTTTAATGTTTCAGACACAACTTCCATGGATAATATTGCCGCCAATATTGTATTTAACTGTTATTAAATTAACTAAAAAATTTGATTAGATTTTTTGAATGCTGTCCTCAAAATTTATTCCATCAAAATGAATAACCTTTTTAACCTTTGGTGGATTTTTAACACAACGCAGATTAACACTGTACATATCTGGATGAGATCTTGGTTGGTAAAAACTTTTAATTCCACATATCCTGCAGAAGGTATGATCTGCATTTTTTGTGCCAAAAGTATATGAAGAGATTTGGTCTTCACCGTTTGTAATTGATAAGTCTTCATGCTTTATAAATAAGTGTTCATAATCACAGATATTGCAAATAGAACAATTACATTTCCATATATCTACAGATTCTTCTGATTGGAATCTAAAACTTACAGCGTCGCAATGGCAACTCCCAAAATATTCTTTCATAAATAAATATTACACGAAAATATATATTTTTTTAATATAGGTTCCTACAATAGGCTTATTGGAACTCAAAGACTTACAAGGAAAACTAATGTTTAAGAAATCTTTATTAACTTTTTTTATGGTATTTAATCTCTATTTAATTGGCGATGAGGGGATGTGGGAACCATATCAAATGGAATCATTAAAAAAAGAGTTGAGAGCTAGTGGGTACAAAAAAAATGTTTCTAATGTGAGTAACTTATTTGAGCACCCTATGAGTGCTATTGTCAGCCTGGGTGGTTGCTCAGCAGCATTTGTATCTGATGAGGGTTTAATTGCAACAAATTATCATTGTATAGAAAGAAGTTATCTTCAATTTAATTCAAGTCCTGAATCAGATTTGTTTGAAACTGGTTTTGTTGCAAGAAAAAGAACTGAAGAAAAAAGATCTGCTCCAGGGTCAAGGGTCTATGTCACACTAGAAAGTACAAATATAACCAGCCAAGTCCTTGAAGGTTTAAGTGATACTTCAACAGCAACTAATCGAGCCAAGATTATAGAAGATAATAAAAAAGAATTAATTGAAAAGTGTGAAACATCTGATGAGTTTGAGTGCAGGGTTAGGTCTTTTTATAGCGGCGAAACATACAAATTAGAAAAGGTCTTAAAAATAAAAGACGTCAGACTTGTTTATGCACCCCCTTCATATGTTGGTGAATATGGTGGTGAAATTGATAACTGGATGTATCCAAGACATACCGGAGATTTTGCATTACTAAGAGCTTACACATCAGAAGATGGCTCAAGCAAAGAGTTTGATAAATCTAATGTCCCATATAAGTCTGAATCATTCCTAAAGGTATCTGCTAAGGGAGTTGATGACGGAGATTTTGTAATGGTCGTTGGGTATCCAGGAAGAACTAATAGGTTATTAACATATAACGAAATTAAGTGGGATTTAGAGGTTGGCTTTCGTGAAAGTGTAAATTTTCTTAAAAAAGGTATTGAACTTATAGAAAAGAATACTGATTTGTCTGACGGCTCAGCGCTAAAATACCGAGGTCTTAAAAGTGGTTATGAGAATTATTACAAAAAAATCTCAGGCCAAATCGATGGTGCTAAAAACTTTAAGCTTCTGCAAACTGAAAAAAATAATTGGGAAGACTTTATAGATTTTGTAGAAACGAGAGCAACTGAAAATGATAGAAGTTATCTGTATGAGTTACTTGAGCTAATTGATGAAGATCATAAGAAAAGTTTAGCAAGAACATATTATGGTAATTCTGTTTTAATCTCTCAAGCACAAAGAATCTACAGAAATGCAGTAGAAAAAGAAAAAATTGATTCAGAAAGAAAGCCCGGCTATCAAGAAAGAGATCAAGAAAGAATCACTAATCGAATAAAGACACTTGATTATTCTTTTGACCCTAGAGTAGATAAAGCCATGTTCATAGATAGATTAAAAGCTTATGCAAGTTTTGATGTGTCTACCAGAAGACCTGTTTATAGCAAACTATTAAGAATAGATAAAAGTGAAGAAGCTGTGATTAAGAAAGTGGATGAGATCTATTCAACAGAATATCAAACTGCAGATGACTTTCTAAAGATGCTTAATTTGAGTTTAAATGAGCTAGATAAATCTAAAGACCCTCTCATTCTTTTTGCTAAGGAAGTTTTTGATGAGTCATTAGAATTTGAAAAAGAATTTGAGGAAATGGGTGCTAAACGACAGTTACTTA
>ERZ802824.618-NODE-618-length-19678-cov-15.0225_pt1 | contig 19678 bp, 19 predicted proteins | sample MGYA00345650_ERZ802824 | MGnify/ENA primary metagenome ERZ802824 (study PRJEB30503, sample SAMEA104212361) | marine metagenome | biome: Westerlies Biome; feature: [SRF] surface water layer (ENVO:00010504) within the epipelagic zone...; material: water... | reverse complement strand
TCGCGCGATGGCAAATGGGGTCAGTGCTGCAACCATTCCGACCATGGCGGGCATGTTGGTCGCGATCAGCGCGCTACCTTTCTGGACCTTCATAGATAGGCGGCACAAAGCAGAAAAGATCACACTCCAACAAATAATTGAGTCCGGTGCGACATGAATAAGTCTAGGTTCCTAGTGGCGGCTGAGGACGAGACGCAGGTTGATATCACGCCCATGTTGGATGTGGTCTTTATCATGCTGATTTTTTTTATTGTTACCTCGACCTTTGTTAAGGAGAGTGGTGTAGACGTGACTCGGCCTGACGCGGAGACCGCGGTCAAGACGGATGCGCTGACAATCCAAATCGGGATCACAGCCAATAACCAAATATGGTTTGATAAACGTCTGGTCGATAAACGTGCTGTGCGCGCAAATGTGGAAAAAGGGCTGGCAGAAAGTCCTGGCGCTGCCGTGATCATCGTGGCGGATGCACTTTCGAATACCGAAGCACTAATTGACGTTATGGATCAGGCGCGCCTAGCTGGTGCGCAGAGTATCTCAGTAGCGACTGATGAGCCTTGAGAGCGATGAGGCAAAGCCTGTTCGGATTCTTAGCCTTAGGCTTGGCGCTGAGTTTATTTGCCGTTATGAATGTGCTGATCAGTAACGATCTAAATTACGACAAGCCAGATCGGAGCCGTGCGTATTTAAACTTTATTCGAATAGACCCCGCCGATACGATTACGAATACCAAAGATCGCCGAATTCCAGAGCCTCCACTTCCGCAAGATATGCCGGAAACACCTGATTTCTCGGCTGCAATGGATCCAATTAACTCTTCGCTTTCTATGTCCATGCCATCCATTGGCGTGCCAATAAACAGTGGCGATGGTCCTTACCTAGGGACGTTGCAGAAAGGTAGCGGTCTTGCAGGGTTCGACACTGATGTGATACCTGTTGTTCGCGTCCAGGCAGCTTATCCGCGTCGAGCGAAGCAGGCGGGAATTCAAGGTTCTGTCACTATGGAGGTGCTCATCAAACCCGATGGCACGGTATCCCAAGCGAAAGTGCTGGAATCGACCCCGCCACGAATTTTCGATCAAGCTGCGTTAGTCGCCATTCAACGGTGGAAATTTCGGCCAAAAATAGTTGACGGTACACCGGTGTCACAAAGAGCCCGACAAACAATTCAGTTTTCGCTGGAAAAATAAGCGATGCCCACTTTTGTAGCGACGTTAAAGAGATTGCATTTTTATTTACTGGTGTTGATCACCCTGGCGTCTGGAGGATTTTATTCGGCATATTCCTTCGCCGACTCTATTACGCCTCGCACCTATAAAAAATTAATTGATGCGCAGGAATTGCTTGCGGAAGAGAACGTCGATGACGCGATTATGTCGCTGAAATCATGGCTTGAAGAATTGGACGAGGACTCCCTAGACAAAGCCCTTACCCTACAAACGTTGGGCTATGCAGAAATGAGTAAGGAGCGTTTCCAAGTCGCGATCGGGTACTTGCGGGCAAGCTTGGATACCGGGAAGCTCCCTGAAAGCGTAAAATACAACGTAGGATATATGGTGGCCCAGCTCCACGCAGCTTTGGGTGAATACGACCAAGCGCTAAGTTTTGCCGAAGAATGGTTTGTCACGTTGGAGGCCCCCAGTCCGACGCAGTTTATTTTTATGGCAAATGCTTATGCGCAGACAGGCCGTTTTGAAGAGGCTATTCCCTATGCAGAGAGCGCTATCCGAGAGAGTTCGGAGCCTCGCGAGAATTGGTATCAATTGGTGGTTGCGGCACATTTCAAGTTGGAAAACTATGCCCAAGCCGCCGAAAATCTGAGAACGCTAGTAGCAACCTGGCCGGAGAGAATTAGCTATTGGGAACAGTTGGCCAGTACGTACATAGCGCTTGATGAAGAGGAGAAAGCCTTCGCGGTGCTTCGCTTAGCGTGGCTGGACGACAGGATCGAAAAAGAATCGACTCTCAAATCAATGGCACAATTGGCGCTATCGCGCGGAGTGCCAGAGCACGCAGCGTTGATCCTGGAGGCTGGCTTTGCGCGGCAAATTATTGACCGGAATGCTAGTTTAGTTGGGCTGCAAGCGCGGGCTTGGGCTGCTGCGAAAGAATATGAAGCGGCAATTAGCGGATACAGACAGTTGGCGAAAATTGAGGACTCTGGTGAACCTCTACTCAAAGCAACCCGCCTTTATCTAGAAATGGAAAAATGGAGCGACGCGGAATTGGTCATTCTTGATGCAATACAAGCAGGAATCGAAAAACCTGGAGAGGGATATTTAATGTTGGGGATGGCCTTGGCAGAGCAGAACAAGTTTGAGCAAAGTTTTGACGCGTTTGGTCGGGCAGCGAATTTTGCCGATACTAAGCGCAGAGCTAAGCAGTGGCTGCGTTACTCAGATGGTTTATTCAAACAACAACAGTGGCGTCAGTCTTTTGGGCGGTAATGAAAAGTTTGCCTTTGTAGCACCTCATGAGCTCGCAACTCAAGCGGGCTTGGCGGTATTAGAAAAAGGCGGTCATGCGGTAGACGCAATGATCTCCGCTGCCGCGATGATTGCTGTCGCCTATCCGCATATGAATAGTCTCGGCGGAGACGGGTTTTGGTTGGTACATGAGCCCGGGAAACGACCTTGGGCGGTTGACGCAAGCGGTTGTGCGGCGAAACGAGCGGATGCAGGCTGGTATAAAAACAACAATTGCGAGGTGATCCCAAGTCGTGGTCCGTTGGCAGCGCTTACGATGGCGGGAACGGTATCGGGATGGTGTGAGGCTAAGTCAAGAGCCACCAAGCATGCTCTTGATGAGTCTTGGGGCGCGCCGGACTTACCCTTGGAGGTATTGCTAGGCCCGGCGGTGGAGCGAGCCCGGAAAGGCATTTCGGTAACTAAGAGCCTCGAGATGGCGTCGGTCAAGGTCGCAAAAGAATTGCGAGACGCACCCGAATACCAGCGCATCTTCACTCGTTCTGGCGAGCCCTTGGTCTGTGGAGAACAGTTCAAGAACCCCGGGCTCGCCCATTTATTGGAGTGTCTGATCGCTGATGGGCTCGACAGTTTTTATCGAGGCCCAACTGCCCAAAATATTGGCGAATTTTTGCAAGCCGTTGGGTCTCCCATTGCGCCCGAAGACTTCGAGTCTTATGTCGCCACCGACATGCCTGTGCTAGAGGCAGAAACTCGATTTGGCACTGCATATAATTTGTCAGCACCCACGCAGGGGTTTGCTTCTCTCATGCTGCTGGGTTGTTTTGATAGCCTTTACGAGCCGAGCTGGACTGAGAGCGAAGTGGTCCATGCGTTAATCGAATGCACAAAAATTGCTTTTATCGAGCGCGATAAGCTCCTCGCGGATCCATCGAGGGTGCCGGAGTCGCTGCAAACTCTTCTATCAAAAAATACCCTGAAGGCTCGTGGTGCAGAGATCGATCTCTCAAGTGCGATGCCCTGGCCAGTCGCTGCACAGTCAGGGGATACCGTTTGGATGGGCGCTCTCGATAAGAATGGTGTAATGGTGAGCTTTATTCAAAGCATTTTCTGGGAGTTCGGATCTGGGGTGGTTGTCCCAGAGTATGGCTTAGTGTGGAATAATCGGGGTTCTAGTTTTTCTCTTAGGGAGAAAGATAGGAGATTTTTACTACCGATGACAAAACCATTTCACACGCTTAATCCGGCGATGATGTTAATGAATAACGGCGATCGCATAAGCTACGGGACCATGGGGGGCGAGGGGCAGCCGCAAACTCAAGCCGCGATGATCGCGCGTCATTTGTACCTAGATCGGTCGATCGAACAATCGGTGAGTGCGCCGCGTTGGCTTTTGGGTAGGACCTGGGGTGACGACAATAGTGACTTGAAGATTGAGGCGGACATTGACCAAGCCATTACTGAGCACCTTTCCCAGCGTGGTCAAGTCTTCAACAAGGTCACACCCGTAAACGAACTTATGGGTCATGCAGGTATGTTGCGAGACTATATGGATGCGCGCGCGCCCGGTGCCGCTTCAGACCCGCGAAGCGACGGTTTAGCTGTTGCATCGGGCAGCGGTCGATGACTTATCCTGCGTTCTTGCCTCCAGCCCGGCTACTCATGGGACCTGGCCCAATCGATGCCGACCCGCGCGTTCTCAAGGCAATGTCGAACCAGCTAATAGGCCAATTCGACCCTAAGATGACCGAGTGTATGGACGAGACGATGGCCTTGTATCGGCAAGTCTTCGATACCCAGAATCGCTGGACATTCATAGTCGACTCCACGTCTCGGGGCGCGATTGAGGCGGCAATGGTTTCTCTGCTAGAGCCTGGCGATAAAGTGCTTGTGCCCGTATTCGGCAGGTTTGGCCACTTACTGTGTGAAATCGCAGAGCGCTGTGGAGCTGAAGTGAGTGCAATCAACACGGAATGGGGCAGCGTATTCTCTCCCGAACTTATTCAACGTGAAATAAAAACCTCACGGCCAAAGATGTTGGCAATTGTTCAAGGCGATACTTCCACCACCATGTTGCAGCCGTTGAAAGAAATCGGCGAAATCTGCCGCGAAGAGGGGGTATTGTTTTATTGCGATGCGACCGCGTCGATTGGTGGTAACGAGCTGAAAACTGATGCCTGGCATTTAGATGCTGTAACCGTGGGGTTACAAAAATGCTTATGCGGGCCCTCAGGTAGTGCGCCTATAACCCTCAGTGAGCGTGCGGTGAGTATTATTGAGGAGCGGCGACACATAGAAGCCGGAATACGCGACGGAAATATATCAGACGGCCCGGGAAGTCGCATAGCATCTAACTACTTTGACCTGTCGATGATCATGGATTATTGGAGTGAAATGCGCCTAAACCATCACACGGAAGCTACATCGATGCTATACGGTTCGCACGAATGTGCGAGGATCCTATTGGAAGAGGGTCTAACAGAGACAATCGACCGACATCGGATAAATGGCCGCGCGCTCGCTGATGGACTGGCCAGCATGAGCTTAAAACTCTACGGTGACCAAAATAATAGAATGCACAACGTGGTAGGTGTTTACATCCCTGAAGGAGTAGAGGGGGAGCGTATACGGCACGAGATGTTGCTGGAATTCGGGATAGAAATAGGTACATCTTTTGGTCCGCTGAAAGGTGTTATTTGGCGCATCGGCACCATGGGCTACAACGCCCGACCGGACGCGGTGCTTAAGACGCTTGCATGTTTAGAGCAGTGTCTGTTGTCCGCTGGATTCGGATTGACCCCGGGCGCCGCCGTTGCTGAAGCTAGGCGGATCTATGCTGGCGCAGGCAGTTTTTGATTGTGGGATGGCGCTGGCAAATATGATTCCTCAGTTTCAGGTTGAGAAGCCCATTTACAAACATCTATGCAAAGCCGCAGCGGAGCGCGTTATGCAGCGCTGTGAGGTTCTTGCAGCAGTTTCGGAAAGCAGCGATTACATCGAACGGACCTATCTGAGCGATTCACATAAACGCGCCAACGCTATTGTTGAGGGCTGGCTTGCCGAAGCTAAAACTGAGCACTGGCAAGATGCGGTAGGCAATGTTTGGGGCCGGTTACCTGGTCTAAATGCGGACGCCAAAACACTTATCGTAGGATCTCACCTAGACACTATCGTCGACGCTGGAAAATATGATGGGATTTTAGGTGTGCTGATGGCGGTCGAATTGCTCTGCCTGCTAAGCTCGCAAGGGATAGTCTTGCCGTTCAATTTAGACGTTGTCGGATTTTGTGACGAGGAAGGGGTTCGCTTTGGTGCAACTTTACTAGGAAGCCATGCCGTTGCTAATAGGTGGAAGGACGATTGGTTGAACCTCACGGACGTTGATGGAGTATCGATCGCGGAAGCCATGGCTTCCTTTGGTTTGGACAGCACCAAGGTTTCGGATGCTGCCATACCCCCAGAAAATCTCGTTGGGTATCTCGAAGTCCACATAGAACAGGGGCCGGTTCTGGATCGTGCGAATTTGCCCGTCGGCGTAGTCACTGCAATCGCGGGCGCTCGTAGATTCAACTTTGTCATAGAGGGTGAACCAGGTCATGCGGGAACCGTTCCGATGGGCATGCGCAAAGATGCGCTGGTTGGCGCGGCCCTCTGCATACAGGAAGTCGAAAAAACGGCAAGCCTATACGACGTAGTTGCAACAGTTGGCGATATCAATTGTCATCCTGGTGCGGTAAATGTGATTCCAGGCAATGTGCAATTTTCGCTCGATATCAGAAGCGCGCGTGATAAAACTAGAGATGCAGCGTTTGCCTGGTTAACAGAACGGTTCGATTCGATTCTTCATTCGAGGGACCTAGCACTGACTTGGCAGGAGATACATACGGCTTCCTCCGTCTCATGCTCTAGCAAATGGCAACGCACACTTGAGCAATCGATAGCCAACTGCGATTTAGAAGCGCTTTCGCTTCCGAGTGGCGCAGGACATGACGCTATGGCAATGGAGGATGTGACTCCCCTGGGTATGCTTTTCGTTCGGTGCAAGGACGGTATCAGTCACCACCCAAGCGAATCCATAATGGTGCAGGACGTAGAAGTCGCGATGGAAGTTCTTATGAACGCTGTAATCGATTACGCTTTGGAAACCGAAGAAGCTTGAACTTAGCTTGTGACGTTTTTAACGCCCTCGATCACGATCAGTTTCGATGTCGCGTATTTCCTTCTCATCGCGTGAATGGGCCTTACCTCTTCGGATTCCACCCAGGCTTTAGCGCTTTTGGCATCCGGAAAAGCCATGACAACCAGACGGTCTGGTTGCCAGTCAGAGTCAGCCAATAAAATCTCTCCGGCTCGAATAACGTATTCGCCCCCGTAGTCCGCAACGGTTGGCGTGATAAGTGCTAAGTACTTAGCATACTCTTCGGGTTGATGTACTTCGTTGTCGACGACCACGTATACGGTCATAGTTATGCTCTGACTATTTGATGGCTTGAGCGCAGTTTATCGTTAATAGAACTATTGTTAAGCGGAGCTTGTGTGAAAAATCGTAGTTTCTTGTCGACCTCGAGAGCTTTGAATATTTCGCTACGGAGAACAAGATAGATGGAGCTAAAGACGCTAGATCTCGCTCACTTCGAGGCGTTCGATGCAGAAAAGATCAGACAGATGTCGGGTCTTTTAGATGCTGCTTTTAGGAGCAGTGGATTTTTGGTAGCAAGAAATTTGGGTTTTCAATCGTCGCTTGTGGACAACGTATTTGCCTGCAGTAAGTCTTTGTTTGCGCTCCCTCTTGAGAAGAAATTGCAATATAAGTTTTCGGGTCCTCAATCCAATTTTGGATACCATGGAATGGAATCGGAAGCTCTTGCATCTGGCGGCTCACCGGACCTGAAAGAGGCCTTCACCATGCGCAATGTGCTGGGTCGAGTTGACGATGAAGGTGTCTGGCCAAGCGATGAATTTCGCGATCTCAGTACGGCGTTATTTCGGTCTTGCTTTGCTGCCGCGACTGAGTTGCTGAAGGTTTGTGCAATTGCGCTTGGACAAAAAGAAAACTTTTTCCGCGAGTTGCACTCTGGTGAGAATGCGACCCTTCGGGTCCTGCATTACCCAGACCTCAGTCCAAGGCCCGACGGCGGTCAGATGGGCGCTGGCGCGCACAGCGATTACGGGTCCATCACTTTTCTGTTCCAACAAGACGTCGGCGGGCTACAAATATTGGACTCAAACAAAACGTGGCGAAATTGCCCTGCGGTGAGAGACGCGGCCATAGTAAACGTTGGTGATATGCTAGAAATATGGAGCAACGGCCTGTTTCCCTCCACAAGACATCGTGTGTTGCCGAGAACAAATACGACGGACCGTTATTCAATCGCATTTTTTATGGATCCAGACGATCAGGTAGTCGTCGAGCCTTTGACGACCTGTATAGAAGACACTGACACCGGCCGATTCGCTCCGGTGCAGGTGAGAGAGTATCTGAAGGGCAAGATCGCAGGCTCACAAGTGCGTGCCTGAGCTCACGATTCTTGGCTGTTTGGGAAGGGATAATATATCGGTAAAACCGATCTACGATTTTGGATTTCCTAGCAGGGTGCTTTCCACCAAATTTAAAAGCCGATCTGTCACTACGTCACAGCAAACAGTTGATTCGGCCACGCCTTTCCAATGGTCTTCAGCGTAATCTCGACCTGTTTGGCGCGACCAAATCGTGGCGCCCTTAGCTATCCCTGAGGTGGCTACCCTCACTGGCCCCGAAGCAACTTTAAAAAAAGTAGGCTCGATCAGGTAAGCCATTGCGGAAGCGTCGTGTACCGGAAACCCTTTGCGATACCCTATTGAGTTATAAAAACTTTGGTAAAAACGCGATATATCCGCGATGAATTCACATGCGGCATCTCCGCTATCGCGGAGTCGATTCAAACGTTGGTGGTCAAAAATGCACTTCATGGTGACGTCCAACCCAACAAAGACCGTATTCCAACCGGACACGCATACTTGATCAGCTGCGTCAGGGTCGCCATAAATATTAGCCTCAGCGCAGGGAGTTACATTGCCGCGAATCTGATCGAAGCCAAAAGCTCCCCCCATAACAACTGTTTGCTTGGTCAGGGCGGCGATGCCGGGATCTAAAGCCAGTGCGTTCGCCAGGTTGGTAAGCCTGCCTAGTGCGACTATTGAGACCTGGTGCGGGTTTGCATTGATTGTCTCCACTATAAAATTTGCCGCGGAATCCCCATCTGGATCACCGACGCTTGGTAATTTCCGTGTATCACCAAGCCCGTCTTTGCCATGGACGAAAGTCGGCAGTGGGTCTTCTGTCATCGACAGCGGTAATCGTGCGCCGACATGCACGGGAGCTTCGATTTCAAACATGTCTCGCAGGCGCACCGCGTTATCGGTTGTGGTTTCGATTGCTGCATTGCCGAAAACGCTCGTTAAGCCAATTATTTGCAGGGATGGGGACCTCGCCGCTAGCAGGATAGCCATTGCGTCGTCGATTCCAGGATCGCAATCAATGATTATCTTTTCCATGCGTAAGTTACCTTAGATGCTGATTGTTGGTTTGGTTATGGTCTTAATCTGATTAGCCAGAATCCGTATCGTATTAATCTGTATGTTTAGCAAATACCGCATTTTAATATCTAATTGGTTCAAATCCTTGCTTTGCCTGATGGACTTGGGAAGAGAGGCAAGGACTCACCACGCTCGATTATTATGCCTTGGTAAGTTGCGTTTATGGTGATTGTGCCGAGGTCGCCCCTCGACGCATTATTTCAGGGCAATTTGCCGGCAATGTTTGTGCGCAGATCTTGATGCGAGACCCCGTTGTGTTCTTTTTAATAAGGTACAATGGCTCGGGCTGTCTGGGTGACCAGCGACTTTTTAAAAGACAACGCATATGCAAAGTCTCTGGGAAATATTTTGATTGTTGAAACCATCGATTATTCATCACCGAGTCTTGGTCGCGACTTGAAAGAGTCTCTTCGCAGCAGCGGGTTTGCCGTGCTTCGAAACCAACCTATAGCTCCGGAGCGCGTCTCGGAACTTTATCTAGCTTGGGCAGAATTTTTCGCCACCGACGATAAGTTCTCATATTTGTTCGAACCATCCCGACAAGACGGATATTTTCCGCTTTACTCGGAAAATGCAAAGTCGACAGCAACTAAGGATCTGAAGGAGTTTTTTCACGTTTATTCGGACGCTCGATTGCCGCCTAATCTCGAAGTTGAAACTCGCAAGATTTTCGGAGCATTGTTGGATCTCGGCACGGAACTATTGGAGTTACTTGAAAAAGAACTGCCGAAGCGCGTTGCCAGACTTTTTAGTATCCCGATGAGTGATATGTTGAGAGGGAGTGAGCAAAATCTATTGAGGGTCGTTCATTATCCTCCGATAGACAATCCTGAAATTGGGGCAATGAGAGCCGCACCCCACGAGGATATCAACTTGATCACTCTTCTACTTCCTGGCTCTCGATCTGGCCTGCAGGCTTTAGACGCTGATGGTCAGTGGCATGATGTTCCGCATGATCCCGGTACAATTACAATCAACACTGGCGATATGCTATCGATGGCAAGCGATCATTACTTTCCGTCGACCACTCACCGAGTTGTCAATCCTAGGCCGGAGGAGAATGTTTCTCGCTATTCAATGCCCATGTTTCTGCATCCGCGCCCCGAAGTGCTTTTAAGATCGAACATGACCGCAAACGCCTACCGTCTTCAGCGACTAGAAGAAATTGGACTTGCCGGATGAGTGGACGTCCTCGCTAGCGTGTCTTCCCTAGACAGGCCTGAAACCTAAGAACAGGCAGCAATGCCGCTAACAAGCGATCGAGTATTAGGCCCTGGGCGCGCTCGAGAAAATGGCTCTTACCTAACGCTATCTTCATACTCCTTTTTTCTGAGTCGCTCGAACCATTTTTTATCAACAGGCAGCCTAGAGCTTACTTTATCGCCCGGTGCAACAGCGCGCCAAAAAGGCGTGACGTCTTTGATTTCGGCCCCGGACTCGAGCTGCTCCAGTGCGGCTTCGGCAACCACTCGTAAAAAAATCGCAGTAGACAGCGGGCAGGTGGCATCGCAATCGTTCTCAATCGCAAGATCGGCCCGAAGTTCGGGCATCGAGATAAACCGGCCAGCTGGAATCTGATTAATGTAGTCGTCAACGATTTTTGGCGTTGCAACAAACATTGAACTGCCGGCACTTAAGCCTGCAAAGTCTGTTTTTAAGATCACCCGTTTCGAAGCTTTGGCTCTATTCAGTCTTTGGGTAGCGGTCTGGGCCATGGGCTGTCCTTTATACTTTGTCGGCTCGTTGGCAACGGATGCGCGACGGTCTTTTTTTAGAACGATGACCGAAAACTCCGCAGGCAGCAACATCATGCAAATCGATGTAAGCGATCAAATTTGTATGCTGGCCATGCGATATATCCGTACAAACAGGTTACGGTTTTATTCGCGCTTTGGGAGTTGCGCAGAGATCGCTGTTGCGACGATTAAGAATAGGCTCGATACCGCGAGACACGCGCTGATCCCATAAGCTTGGTAAACCCAACCGGAACAAATGGTACCCAGCAGACGCCCCGCTGCGTTGGCCATATAGTAGAAACCCACATCCAACGAGATACCGTCAGCGTCTGCATAAGAGACAATTAAGAATGAGTGCACGGCAGAATTCATTGCAAAGATTAGACCGAACAGGATAAGGCCGATCACCAGTGCGGCAGACGCCGCTGCTTGCATATTCACAGCGAACGCGAGCATTGCCGGCACAGCGGTGAGCCCCAAACTCCAAAAGAGGGCTGTGCGCCCATCAGGCGGATGATCGTTGGAGATTCCGGTGATATTCGGAGCGAGTGCCTGTATCAGCCCGTAGCCGATGATCCATGCAGCCAGAAAGGTGCCGACCGAAATACTAGACCACCCCAGTTCAAGTTGCAGGAACACGGGTAGGGCAACTACAAACCACACATCTCTAGAGCCGAATAAAAATAGCCTTGCTGCCGAAAGCATGTTGATTGGGGGACTCTTCGACCACAGGTTGGAAAACTTTGGTTTAAATGAAGCCTTACCCATTTCTCGATCTAAGAATACAAGAGTGGCGGCCGCGATAACGCTTAGGCCGAGTGCCATTCCAGCAATAGAAGCGCTAAAACCAAAGGCGCTTAGTGAAGCGCCGCCGGCAAAAAAACCAAGTCCTTTAAGAGCGTTCTTCGAGCCGGTGAGCCAAGCTACCCAGCGATATAGCCGGCCCTCGCTGTTGCCCACCAGTAATTTCACGCTGCTCTTGGCGCTCATTTTGTTCAGGTCCTTGGCGATCCCCGACAAAGCTTGGGCCGCCATCACATAGGCGATAGTTAGCATGCTCGCGTCGACCAATAGCATGGCAAGAGCAACCACCTGCAGCCACAATCCACCGATAAGCGTCGCGGCGAGCCCCGTTCTGGCAGCGATCCATCCGCCAAAGAGGTTAGTCACCACCCCAAATATTTCGTAAAACAAAAACAGTAGGGCTATGTCGAGCGGGCTGTACCCCAGTTCATGAAAGTACAGCACAACAAGCATTCGTAAGGCCCCGTCGGTAAGCGTAAACGCCCAATAGCTGCCGGTAATGAGAGCGTATTGGCGCATGGTTTACATCGAGTTGGCGACTTTTGTCACCAGTTCCATCATGCGTTGTACATAACCGGTTTCATTGTCGTACCAGATCAGCAACTTGACCTGTGTGCCGTCGATAACTTGGGTTGATTGAGCGTCGACAATCCCCGAACGGCTATCACCTCGGTAATCGACCGACACCAGAGGGCGATCTTCGACGCCCAAAATGCCGTGCAAATGGCCCTGACACGCATTTTTTAATACTTCATTGACCGCGTCGGCTGTAGTGCTGCGCTCTAGTTCAAATACGCAGTCGGCCAGAGAAGCATTGGCTAAGGGTACGCGCACGGCAATACCGTTGAGTTTGCCGTGTAGCTCAGGAAAGATTTCGGTGATGGCGGTGGCCGAGCCGGTAGTCGTAGGAATCAGCGACATGCTGCTGGCGCGGGCGCGACGTAGGTCTTTATGAAAATCATCCAACACGCTTTGTGTGTTCGTGATGTCATGAATTGTTGTAATCGCCCCGTGCTTTATTTTGAAATGCTCGTGGACGACGCCAATAACAGGTGCGATGCAGTTGGTGGTGCAGGATGCCGCACTGACAATATGGTCTTGCTCAGAGTCATAGAGATGGTCATTAACGCCGACGACGATATTGCGCACAGCTTCTTTAATCGGCGCTGAAACCACTACCTTTGGCACACCTTGTTGCAAATACGTTTTTAGACTGTCGTTGGTTTTGAATTTACCTGTGCAATCAACCACTACATCGATGCCGAGTTGTTGCCAAGGGGTTTCTTCTAAGGCGGTGTTTGATGAATAGGAGATGCGCTGCCCATCCACTACCAAGGCATCCGCAACGGCTTCCACTGCGACATCCCAGCGGCCGTGTACCGAGTCAAATTGCAGGAGATGGGCAGCGGTGGCAGCGTCACCGGCGACCTCGTTGATATGAATTATCTGCACGTCAGGTATAGCTTGGGCCGCGCGGGTCGCCAGACGCCCAATTCTTCCGAAACCATTAATCGCTATGCGTTTGCTCAAAATTTGTCTCTTCCCTGCAATTCTGCTGTGACTGGAATACTTGGCTTTTAATATGACAGCAATTTTACACTCCGGTTCCGCTATTAATGGAACTCTCTGGCTAGGGTTTCACGCCAGAGGTGACCAGTAAAACTCCCGGCGATGGGCTGGAATATGGGATCAATTGGTTTCCGCATGAAGTGCTGGGCAGTTTGGCACCATTTATTCCAAATCGTTTAAGTCGTAGGCGAAGATCCAAATTTTCGTGGTGTTGCTCGCGAATATGTCATTGATCCAAATCATGTGAAGCAACTATGGTCTCTATCTTAGGATTCGATCGCGCGGTAACCGGGAGTTAAACCAATGACAGAGCATAAAAAGCCACTGACTGGGATTAGGGTTATTGACCTGACACAGATTTATCAGGGTCCCTATGCGGCTTTTTTATTTGCTATGGCCGGTGCTGATGTCATCAAGGTGGAGCCAGTTAAAGGGGAGCGGTTGCGTGGTGCCGGAGGAGCAAAAACGCCCTTGTCCTTCGCTATGCTGAACTCCAATAAAAAAAGCATCACGCTCAACCTGCAGGACGAAGAGGGCAAAAAGCTGCTGCGTGAACTGGTAAAAGACGCAGACGTGCTGTTAGAGAATTATGCGCCGGGCGTAATGGATCGCTTAGGCGTTGGCTGGGACGCACTAAAAGAAATTAACCCTAGACTTATTTACGGTTCAGGCACTGGCTATGGGCTGTCTGGCCCAGACCGCGACTTGCTCGCTATGGATCACACCATTCAAGCCGCCTCAGGCGTTATGAGTGCAACCGGCGATTCTGACGTGCCGCCAAGTCGTGCCGGTGGTGCGCCTTGCGACATCATGGGTGGCATTCACATATACGCGGGCGTGTTGGCCGCTTTGCAGGGCCGCGCGGTGAGCGGCCAAGGCACTCGGGTGGAAGTCTCCATGCTGGAGGCGATGTTTTTTACCTTGTGCACAGAACTGAGCATTCACCACGAAACCGGCGAGTTGCCGCCGCGCAATAGTGCCCGGTCACCCTCCAACGTTTGCCCATATGGGCGTTACCCCTGCAAAGACGGTTGGATCGTTATTATTTGTGTTGCCGAAGCCCACTGGCACAGCGTGTTAAAAGTAGTGGGCCGCACGGACCAAGCCGACAATCATGATTTCCGTAATTCTAGGGCCCGTAAAAAACGCGAGCATCTGGTAGACGCGATGATTAATGCTTGGAGTGTGGGGCGATCCAGGGAGGAAGCATACCAAGAGCTGCGCGAAAATCGTGTCCCAGTGGCGCCCATACGCACCATTGACGAGCTGCGCGATGACCCGCATCTGCATGAGAGGGGTATGTTGCGCTATAGAACCCACGAACTGTTGGGTGAAATTGTTCTGCCCACTAGCCCCATCCGTTTCTCTGATTATGACCTGACCGAGCCGGAGTTCTTTCCCGAGGTCGGTGCGCACAATGAAGAGATATACGGCGGTTTAGACCTTGGTACAGAAGATATTCAACGGTTAAGGTCGAGTGGGGTGATTTAACGATTGCCGCAGCCGTTAACGCGTTCGTAAGCCTTCTTTTTGCAACCGCCAAAGCAATACGTCCAGTCGGTCTTGCCCAAAGAAGGGCTCTCCTTTGAACGTACAGGTCGGCACGCCCCAGTGGCCCGAATGGTCATGGTCGGCTTGGTTGGTTTCAATAATTGTATCCAAGCGCTGCGCCTCAGTGACGATCCGCTGATCCATTTCTGCAAGGTTAAGCCCGGTTTTTTCAACCGCCTGTGCAAGCAGGTCGCCCTGGTCCCACCCATCGGTGCCGCCCCAAATGAGTGACGAGACCTCGTCGGCAAACTCGATCCCGCGACCCAGTTCTTCCGCCAGTGCACCGAGGCGCGTCAGCCTGTAGATGTAGGGTTGTTCAGCTCCCGTCTGGCGCCGACCCTGTTGATCGACCATTTGATTAACCGGATCAGGTTTTGCTGGGGCAAAGGGAAGATTGAGGAACTCTGCAACCCTGCGCACATCTTTAACAAAATACGTAAACCACTGAGGCTGTACTTGATCAAAGAACTCGGGCATGCGTATTGCAATCGGATACACGGCTCGCAAAGTGACGTTCAGTTGGTATTGTTCTTGCCATTTACGTAAGCGTTTGGTTGCCAGATAGGACCAGGGGCTGCGGAAAGACCAATACACGTTAATTTCCATGGGTTCGCTCATGATTTCGCTCCGAATAAAGAGTGTGCTTGTCGCCGCTGTTGTATTGCGACTAACATCTTGCTTAGCGTAGTCAATGGGCCAGCATAACGTGGTTTTGGTTAATCTTCGCGCAAGGTGCTCGGATACCTGAATTCCGCAGTGAGTTTTTGAAGCGCTTCACCCGAGACTTCCATCCTCGGGATGCTGATAATCGTCATCTGCTCGGGCGCTGGCAGGCAGATCAGGCGACCTTAGAGAACGTTTCGATTGTTTTATGGCAGGCCGCTTAATGAGGCTGTAGGGGAGAGCATGAACTGGAAAAGTAACGGCCGCGTCGCAGCAATGGTTCTGGCAGGGATGATCCCTGTGGCTGCCGTTTGCAGCGAGACCAATTCCGCTGTGGTCGCGAAGGATACTCACGCCCAAGTGGGCGAGCCATCCCCGGCAATTCTGTCGGCTTTTTTTGGACTCGATAACAAGTTGCCGTTTCGTGCAAATGTTCTATGTCTGGGTGCATCCGGAGAGGATGGTATGCCGTTGGTGCTGACCCATACGCTTGACCCGGAATCGCTTCAGGCTGAGGACTTCAGGGTGGTTAGGCGTTCAGGCGCATCCAGCACCCCAATGTGCGTAACTCTGAGACCTGCGGCTGATATCGGCGAGCAGCGCACGGTGCTCATGATTGGTGAGTTCGGTGATGCGGACAACGACCCGCCAATGAAGGTGTCCATCGTGGATGATTTGATGTCCGATGGTGTCGACGGCCCGCAGGTGAACTTTCGTGGTGCTGAAACGTCGGTTATTCCGCTTGCTGCAGGTCCAGCATTGATTTGGGCGGAGGTGGTGCCAGAGAAAATATGGTCTCAATCCGGCCGTGGCACGGCATGCCCCGCCGATACGCGGCAAGTGGTTCGGGTGACTTGGACCGGCGGTGTCAGATTACCCAATGGCGAAGAGCCGGGAGATGCTGAGCGTAAGCTTTATCGGGTTACCTTGACCACCCCAGACGGTACGTTTGAGCACACTAGCCCTGCAGCACTCGCAGAGCTGGGCGACAGCGACAACAATCATTACCTGTGTTTGGACACTACCGTGCCTGCCACTGCAGTAGGCTTTCCAGCAGGGCATTTGGTGGACCCAAATGGTGATCTTAATGCGGAGTCTCAAATAGACGTTTCGGTGCAGTTGAATTAAAGGTGTAAGGGCATGGTTAGGATTAGCGGCTAACTGGCCTGTTGTGCTATGCAAGCCAAGGGGTTTCATAACGCGTTAAGGAGCCGAGCGGGTAGGGTAGGGTAAAAAATAAAACAGTGCCGAGTTAAAAGCGAATAAGCGGGGTTGTTCATTGGTCGGACGATTATCGTCAAACACGCAAACCCCAATTTATGAACATCTGGAAAATTTGACCGTAATCAGAGCAAATTCTTGGATATAGACGAAGACATATCTAGATATTTCAGCGCGGCCCGAATCGAGTCGGTCCCTTCAGACCTCGCCGCGCCCCGATATGACCAGAGCAACTCTGGTTTTGAAGAGCGGCGCGTACGTTATGAAAGGTGTAAGGCCGCTACAGCTATTTGGAATGCGGCTGACACAAATACCGGACGTCTTCGCGCCCTGAAAAATTATCAAGCGGAAAAAGGTTCGCACGACTTTGGTGTCATCGAGCTTATGGAGCCGTTTTTGAGCAGAGCCTCCAATCGCCTCCCGCTTAGTGATATTGAGGGCGCGCTGGAAAAGCTGGGCCTGCATGGAGAGGACAATTCGGTTCTTTCGCGCCCTGAAAAAGACAAGCTCGACCTAGACGGCTATCTCAACCTCGGGCCGCTTTTGACAAAAGAACAACTTGCGGAAATGCGGCGCCGCTATGACACAACGATTGAGAAGTGCGGCACTAAACCCGAGAACTTAGGTGCGAGGGGCATTGGCAAGCTCGTAGATACGGTCGTGGGACCGATTAATAGCGATGGGTTATTGGACACGATTTTTTTGCATCCTCGGTTGCTCGCAGCCGTTCGGCACATCCTCGGTACGCATTTCAAGTTCATTGGCTCCAACTACCACTGTGCGCTTCCGGGCTACGGTCACCAGGGCATCCACGCTGATTTTTTATGGGGCGTAAAAGGCACTCCCCAAGTGGTTAACGCGGTTTGGTTGATCGACGAATTTACGACAGACAATGGCTCAACGAGAGTGGTTCCCGGGACGCACCGCTCTGGCTTGCACCCCACTGCCGATTTAGTAGACGGAGAGCCTCGAGATCTTAACGGGCGTGTGGACGGTGAGATAAAACTTACTGGCCGTGCGGGATGTTGTTTTGTTTACAATGCGCACCTGTGGCATGGAGGCACCCAGAACCGCACGAGCAAATTGCGGCGCGCGCAGCATTGTTTTTTTGGTCACTCCGAAATTCCGTCCTCCACGGATGTTCCGGCCGTGATCGAAAGAGACGTTTATTTGCGGATGGGTCAAACTGAGCGGGCAATCCTCGACATCACTTAGGCCCGGGTTGGCCTCTTGGCTTCGGCAATTTCATAGCCATAGGAAAAAGATGACAACAGAGATAACCGAACAAGAACTTGCAGATGCTAGACAGATTTGGGGAGATGCTTTGATTGCGATCTCCAAAGCGTTTGAGGAGAAAGGTATCGATGCGGCTAGGGTTGTTGCTAACGACACGCTGGACGCAGCCTATGGCTTTGAGCTTGGGCAGGTTCTATTTAAGCCGACGTTTGCGCGCGGAAAGCAGACCTTCCGCACTACTCGAGACGGAGCACTTGCCTACTTTGTGGGTCATAGTGATGAGTATCCAGACGATGGCGGGTTTGGTATCAAAGGTTGGCGTTCGATTGATTCCGAAACCGCTGCCAGTTTTATTCAAGGTGATGTTGCCATGTGGATGGGTTGGGTGCTGTGTACCGACAAAAATGGAGACGTCACCAAGGTCGACAAAAGTTGGGGTTACAAAAAGGATAAGAAAGGTACACTACGCATCGTGCTGCATCACTCTTCGTTGCCTTATCAAACAGAGTGAGTTGCGACACCTCATCTAAACGAGGAAAGAGTAATAAGGGGACTTACATTGCTTTCAAACGAGAATTTTACCGTCCGGCCGCTACCAACGATTGTCTTCAATAGAGGTGCAGCCACAAACCTAAACAATCACATCCAAGCGCTTGGCAAGAGTGCGGCATTGATTGTGACTGATAAAAATCTTGCCGCGAGCGGGGTTTTGGACCCGATTTTGGAGGCGCTTCGTGCAGCGAATCTCTCAGTGGAAGTATTCGACGGCGTTGAACCTAACCCAACCGATCTAAACGTCGAAGCTGGCGCTGAAAAGCTAAAAATGCTCGGTGATGCCGTGGTAGTGCCGATTGGCGGCGGATCGTCCATGGACTGTGGTAAGTCTATTGCGCTACTAGCCTCCAACCCCGGTACGGTCGAAGAGATGCAAGGCGCTCAACCGACTCCTGCCGCTGCTCCGGTTATCGCGGTTCCCACAACCGCTGGCACGGGCTCTGAAACAAACAGCGCATGTGTGATCACGAATACTCGCCTTGGTCGCAAGACCTATGTAATGCATCCAAGCATTACGCCTGTATTCGCAGTGCTTGATCCAGACCTCACTGTTGGGCTGCCAACCTATCCAACCGCCACGTGTGGTTTTGATGTGCTCACACACGCGGTAGAGGCGTTTGTGTCGGTTGGTGCGAATGCGTATTCAGACGCCATTGCGGTTGAGGCTATTCGTAAAGTAGCTGGTAACCTACGAAAGGTCGTTGCTGACGGTCAGGATATCGAGGCACGTTCACAGATGTTGCTTGGATCTGCCATGGCAGCACAGGCGTTTAACGTCACAGGTCTTGGATCCGCGCATGGTACCGGACACGCGATTTCTGCCAGACTTAACGCGGCGCATGGACAAACTCTCGCGACGATGTTGCCCCATGTTATGGAGTACAACATGCCTGTCCGCGAAGAAAAATATGCTGAAGTCGCGAGGATCCTTGAGCCTTCAGGCCCGGCCACGGGCGCGGGCGGAATCGACGCAGTGATTAAGTTGCGAAGCGACATAGGCATCGACCGTTCCATTACTGATTTAGGTGGGGAAGGCGATTTGCGAAGCGTTCTTCTTGAAGACGCGATGGCGGACCCTGTCAACATGACAAATCCTCGTCCGGTAGATCAGGCAGGCTTTGAAACAATGTACGACGCCGCTTGGTAGGGCGCTGTCGAGCTAAGGTGAGCGTAATATGAACGCCGCGCTTGTTTGACTATGAAAGTCGCGAGCGCTATTTGGGGCAACGAGATCATTGAGTTGAGTTGCCCCCAAGTGGTGGCGGTGGTGGTTATACCGTCCAAGACCTCCAAAGAACATAAAGCCCAATAACGCGGGGTTTTATTGTGAGATCAGGTCGT
>ERZ802824.617-NODE-617-length-19681-cov-22.311_pt1 | contig 19681 bp, 20 predicted proteins | sample MGYA00345650_ERZ802824 | MGnify/ENA primary metagenome ERZ802824 (study PRJEB30503, sample SAMEA104212361) | marine metagenome | biome: Westerlies Biome; feature: [SRF] surface water layer (ENVO:00010504) within the epipelagic zone...; material: water... | reverse complement strand
ACAAAGTACTGAAAAATACCTACCTGCTGTTATCAGCGACCTTGGGTTTCAGTGCCATCATGGCGGGGCTCTCCATGGTGATGGGCGTGCCCAGCGGCGCGTACATCATTTGCCTCATAGCCTCCATGGTATTGGGCATGTTTGTCCTACCTCGCACTGCTAATTCCGGCGCCGGCTTAGGCGTCATTTTTCTTGTTACGGGTTTGCTGGGTTTCGGACTCGGACCCATCATCAGCATGTACCTCGCCCTGTCTAATGGCGCGCAGGTGGTAGGCACCGCATTGGGCGGCACGGCGGTCATCTTTTTGGGACTCGCTGGCTACGCCATGACCAGCAAGCGCGACTTCTCGTTCATGGGTGGTTTCGTTGCCATCGGCCTCATGGTCATGATCATTGGCATCATCGCGAATATCTTCTTGCAAATGCCTCTGCTATCCGTAGCCATTTCAGGCGGCATCATCATGTTGATGAGCGCGATGATCCTGATGCAAATCGGTGCCATCGTGAACGGCGGTGAAACCAATTACATTATGGCGACATACAGCCTGTACCTGAGCATCTTCAACATCTTCATCAGCTTGTTGCAGTTGCTGGGTATCTTCGGCGGCGACGATTAAACGCCCCAACGCATGATCGACGGGACAGCAAAGTTTGCTTTGCTGACCGCAAGAGCCCGGCAAGTACCTTCGTGAAGGAACAAGCCGGGTTTTTTATTGGCGGCGTTTTAGTGGGTCTGAATTTCTCGGGGGAAACAGATGGATTGGATGCAAATTTTAGCGCTCGCAGCCTGCGGCATGATGCTCTTTGCCATGTGGCCCATGGTGAAACGTTGGCGCGAGAATCCGGTGGAAGCACAGCCCGGTGATTGGTCAACGGCCATGTTTCTCATTGGCTTGGTCATGCTGTTTGTGCTGCTGCTGATCTGGTCTGTGCAGTAAAGCTTACTTGCCGGTGAGCGCGGTATAGACCTTGGTGAGCTGGCTCGGCAGGTCTTCCATTTCCTCAATAATCATATAGCGCTCATCTGGGCACATGCGCTTCAAATAGTCGTGACCTGATTTGTCTACGGTCATACAGAAGGTTTCAATACCCTTTTGCTGCGACTCCTGTAGGGCCTTGGCGGTGTCTTCAACCCCATAGTCATGGTTGCCGCGCACCGGGCCATAGTCACAGTCTTGGGGGAAGCCGTCGCTAATCACCATGAGCACCTTCATGGCGCTGCCGGTGTTCATCAGCTTTTGCGTAGCGTGTCGTATCGCTGGCCCCATGCGGGTAGAACCCTTGGGCGCCATAGCCGCGATACGTCGCAGTGTCGCTTGAGAAAATCCATCGTCGGGTTCCTTGGCAATGTACAGCTCGACATTGTCCTTGCTGTAGCCAGAAAAACCGTAGATGCCGTAGCTATCACCCAGCGCTTCTAGCGCTGCGGCCATAACCACCATGGCCTCTCGCTCGAGGTCGATGATCTTACGACCGGGCTCCTCGGGCTCTTCTTCTATCTCATCAAAGCTTGCATACCAGCCCGCTCGCGTGTCGGCTTCGTCTTCTTCATAGTTCGACCAGTCCCGTGGCTCTGGTGGATGAATGGGGTCGTCAGTAGAGGCAGACAGATCAACCAAGAAAATTGCGCTGACATCGCGCTGCACCCGTTCTTTGCGAGAGTAGACGCGTTCGTTGGGACTTTGGCCCGCGCGAATATCCTGCCGAGCTTCAATCACCGCATTTAAATCCAGCTCGTCACCGTCTTGCACGCGACGTATACGCTCAAGACCCGTGGGACGTATCTGTTCCAACTGGCGCTGTACGGTATTTTGGTAGGCGCGAATCACTGCCTTGAGCGGCGCGATATCGTCTTGGCCATCGGTATCCAGCGGTTGTTCGAAGACGCGGCACCATGCTCGCAAGTAGGTGCGATTCAGATAGTCCCACTCGTCGTAGCGAAAGCTTCGGGCATCGCCTTGGCTTTTGCCCAAAGCGTGGGCCACCGCCGAGCGCTCCATATCGACCCGGCGCTTGAGCGTGTCGCGCTCGTCCTTCAGTTCTTTAATTTCCAAATCCATCTGCCGCTGGCTGCCATCGCCGGCGTCACCGTAAACGGCCTCTTCTTCCTGACCCGTAGGTATTTCCATGGCCATGGACTGGCTTAGCTGCTCGTTAATGTCCTCGAGCTCTTCTTCCCATTCTTCGACACGCTGCTCGCGATTGAGCCAATCAACCAGCGACTCATCAGCTTCGCGGTAGGCGCCGTCTTCAATCTCGTAGTGGGCCAGTACCGCGTCATAGTGCCGACACAGTGCATCGACACTGTGGTAAACGGTTGTCGCGTTGACGCGGTGGGCGCTAAGGGCTTTGAACAGTGCCCGCTCAACTTCGCCGTCTGACAGTAACAGTGGCTCGCCCATGCGCCAGCGCTTGGCATGTTGCAGCAAGCCCGCTGGAATCTCTGACGTCAGCAGATGCGCGTGATGAGCCACCAGATGCTTGGTGAGTCCGGGGTAGGCGCGCTGTAAGTGGGCTTGGATACGGGTTTCTTCAAACAGTAGAAACAAATCTTCCGCCAGCGCCGGTTGGGAAAAACAGCTAAACAGCAGGCGATAGTCGCCAATTCGCGGACCCGCGTCTGGATTGGGTTGATATCGCTGGGCCAGATTAGGCAAGCGCTCCACCGCGATGGCCATACGAAAGCCCAAGGTGTCGCACTCGCGCAGGCCAATCTGTTCCATCGCCAGCACGCGGTAGGTCGAGGCATGAGTGGTGGCAATGGACTCGGGCAAAAACAGCGTGTCGCCATTTTGGCCGCCGGTTTCATCAAGGGCGAGTCTGGGGTTGGCAGCAAATTCTTGGTTGCTGCGAATGTGTAGATAACGCCCGGCGATGCCCTCAGCAAACAGCGCTAAGGCCGACTCAACATCCGCTAACGCGATACGTGGCTCGGTGGCCTCAGCCTGAAGCGGTTGAACGGTGGTCATTGGATCGTCGCCGATGCAGTCGGCGCCCTAGGGCAAAATAACGTCAACAATGTCAGCGACGGCTTCTTGCACGCTGGCGTCGTCGGAAATGGCGCTGATGATGGACGCCGTGGCGGCCCGGCGCGGCGCGATGCCTGCGGCGACCAGCTCGCCGGTGTAAATCAGCAGGCGTGTGCTCACACCTTCTTCAAAGCCATGCTGCTTGAGATTGCGCACGCGCTCGCCAATGACTGCTAGCCGTTCGGCAGTGGTCTCTTCAACACCAGACTCGTGCTTGATGATCTGGGTCTCGGTTGCAACATCAGGGTAGTCAAATTCGAGGCTGACGAAACGTTGTCGGGTGCTGGGCTTCAGGTCTTTCAGCACGCTTTGATAGCCCGGGTTATAGGAGATCACCAGCAGGAAATCTGGGTGGGCATCCAGCAGCTCACCGGTTTTGTCGATGGGCAATATGCGCCGATGGTCGGTGAGCGAGTGGATCAGCACCGTGGTGTCTTTACGTGCCTCGACAATTTCATCCAGATAGCAGATGGCGCCGGTGCGCACGGCTCGAGTCAGCGGGCCGTCGGACCAGATCGTTTCATCGCCCTTGAGTAGGTAGCGCCCCACCATGTCGGTAGCGGTGAGATCTTCGTGGCAGGAAACGGTCAGCAGCGGTACTTCGGGGCGCGCACTTTCGGCGCGGGCGTTGTCTAAAAGCCAGCTCATATGCTCGACAAAGCGGGTTTTACCGCAGCCGGTTGGTCCCTTGAGCAGTATCGGCAGGCGCGAGGCGTAGGCTGCTTCAAACACCTCAACCTCATCTGCTAAGGGCAGATAGTAAGGGGCTTGGTCCGTCGCCGGTAAAGTGTTGATTTGATTCATATCGAGCCTGCACAAACGTTTTGATGGCCCAAACGGGGCCGTAACAAAATGAGCATGCGTTTTCGGGCGTGCAGAGTCTGTGAAGATTGCAGCCGCGGTAGCGAGCTGCGCGAGGTCAGATCGCGTCAAGCCGCCCTTGTGGAGGCAGGGATGCCTAGTAAACTGGCAAAAAAACAAAGAGGCAGCGCCTTGAGTGATACCGATGAACTGTTGGAAGCGACCACTGCGTTAATTTTGCCCTTATTGCACGCCTTGGATGCACTGAATCAAGCTGGGCGGTTGATGCATCCACCAGCCCTGCAAGAGGTCGTCGCTGCCATTGCCCCCTATCGCGACCCGTTGGAAGAAGGCAGGCAGGTTTTCACACAAGCTCAGTGGCCGGATCATCTTGAGGCATTTACCTTGCACGCCAACATGGCGACCACACTCGCACTGCGTGCCTTCGATGGCTTCACGTCGGCCATGGATCAAGCCGAACCACCCATGGCCGCTTATCGCGCCATGGGATTGGCCACCCAGGCCTATGCCGCCGCCTATCCATTGGCCGCCATGCTGCCGCCAGTGAACCGTTTTTATCTTGAGTCCGACGTGCGGGAAGATGAAGAGCTACAGCGCAAGCTGATGGAGGCAGATCCAGAAAAACCGAATGTAGGGGTGATGCATGCCGACAACGCCTCAGACCAGCGCGGTGGTTTCTCGGTCTATGTGCCCGAGTACTACCAAGGGGAGACGCTACCCTTGGTGGTGGCCCTCCATGGCGGTAGCGGGCACGGGCGGCAATTCTTGTGGTCTTGGCTGCGCGCCGTGCGCTCTGATCCGTGTATTTTGATTGCACCGACCTCATCAGATCGCACTTGGTCCTTGATGAATCCAGAAGCAGACAGCCAGCGGCTGCATGGTTTGGTCGCCTACGCCAAGGAACACTGGAGCGTCGACGATCAGCGCATTTTGCTCACCGGCATGTCTGACGGCGGCACCTTCAGCTACGTCTGCGGCCTGCAGACAGACTCGCCGTTCACCCACCTCGCGCCCTGCTCGGCCTCATTCCACCCGATGCTGATGGAAGTCGTCGACCCGACCCGAGCGCAGGGCCTGCCCATTTACTTAATGCATGGCGCGCTGGACTGGATGTTCCCGGTGAGCGTGGCGCAAGAAGCCAATACCGCGTTAAGCGCTGCGGGAGCCAAGGTGGTGTATCGCGAAATTGAAAACCTCTCGCACACCTATCCCCAAGAAGAGAACCCAGCGATCTTGCGCTGGCTAGCAGAGGATGTGCAGCCAGCCCACTAGCTTTGGCTGAGTTGCAGAACAGGATATGAGGGAGGCACAGGTGCGCATAACAGGCTACAGCCCGGCCTACGCGGCGGACTTCGCGCGGCTCAACTATCAATGGATCGAGCAGTACTTTCGAATCGAAGACGAAGATCGCGCGGCGCTTGATCATCCAGAGGCCTATGCCATCGAGCCCGGTGGGGAAATATTCTTCTTGTTGATCGATGATCAGGTCGTCGGTACGGCGGCCATGGTGCCCAAGGCATTTCACGCCAGCGGCGGCGTGGCACGCTTTGAGCTGGCGAAAATGGCGGTTGCCCCCGGTTTGCAGGGTCGCGGATTGGGTAAGGGTCTACTGGCCCATGCCATCAATTATGCCAGGGGCCAAGGTGCCATTGAGGTGGTGCTGTCGACGAATGACATTTTGACGCCAGCCCTAGCTGTGTATCGCGATGCAGGCTTCGTAGCGCAGCCTGCGGCCAAGGACGAGCGTTACGAGCGCAGCAATTTGTTCATGGTTCTGACGCTGACATAGACAAAGAACGACTTGTCGAATACTGTATATATAAACAGTAATTCAAGCGAGCCCATGTCCGACCAACCCATCAAGCTTGGCAAATCCATCAAGGGACGAGGTGCGGTAACCAATCACCCCAGCCGATTTTTGGCGGCTGCTGTAGAACCGCAGAGCGATGATTGGGGTGACGGCTCAGATATTCTTGAGTATTGGCAAACCCGCAATACCAAGGTGCAGATTCGGCCCGATCTGACCAAGCGACTGATCACCAGCAACCGCTCTCCGGACATCCCCTTTGATCAGTCGATTAATCCTTATAAGGGCTGCGAGCATGGCTGTGTTTACTGTTTTGCTAGGCCCACCCACGCCTATCTCGATTTGTCCCCGGGTCTGGATTTTGAAACCCATATTTTCTACAAAACCCATGTTCGCGAAAATTTGCTGCGTGAGCTGGGCAAACCCAGCTATGTGGTCAGCCCCATTGCCATGGGCACCAATACCGACCCGTATCAGCCCATTGAACGCGAGCATCAGATAACCCGCACAATTTTAGAGCTTGCGCTGCAAACCCAGCACCCGGTTAGCATCGTCACCAAGGGTGTGCTGATATTGCGAGATTTAGATCTGCTGACAGAGCTGGCAAAACACAATCTGGTGCATGTGAGCGTCAGTCTCACCACGCTCAGTAAGTCGCTCAAGCAGCAGCTGGAACCGCGCACGGCCAGCCCCAGCGCGCGGCTGCGCATGATTCGCGAGCTATCCAAAGCGGGCGTGCCCATCGGGGCCATGTTTGCACCGATGATTCCCTACGTGAACGATCATGAGCTGGAGGCACTGGTGAGCGCCGCGCATGAAGCTGGTGCCGGCTGGGGCGCCTACATTTTGTTGCGTCTCCCCAGAGAGGTCAGGCCGCTATTTACACAGTGGCTGCAAGACCACTATCCCGAACGCCAGCGCAAGGTGATGAATGTGCTGGATGCCCATCACGAAAAACCCGAGGGCCGCACGCAGTGGTCCGTGCGCATGCGTGGTACAGGGGTGTTTGCCGACTTGCTTAGTCAGCGTTTTGCGATAGCCGCACGCAAGGTAGGTTTCGATGGTGATCGAACACCTCTGCGTACAGATCTGTTTCGCCCCCCAAGGCCAGGTGCTGCGGCGGGGCAAATGGGGCTATTTGATTAGCTGCGCGCCTTTAAATGCTCAAAGCGCGCAAGCAGTACTAGACCCAAACAACTCCATACCACGATGGTAAGCCATTCGTGTGGCCACTGCAGCGAACTGGCGCTCCACGGCATGAAGGCGCTGAGCAGACCAATGGATAGTATGACCGCACCGTAGCCCACCACTCGCGGATGGCTGACCTTGAACGGTCGCGGCATGTCTGGTTCTGTTTTGCGCAGCACGAGAAAGGAGATGGCCACGAACAGAAAAGCGGTGGTGGTGGCGAAGCTGCCGCTGTTGATCAGCCAAACCAAAATTGTTTTGCCGAACAGTGGTGCGACCATGCTCAGCAGACCGATGGCGGCGATGCCCACATAGGGTGTTTTGTATTTGGGGTGCAAGCGTGCGAAGACCCTAGGTACGTGGTCAGACTTGGCTAAGGCGTAGAGCACGCGCGAACCGCCTACCACGAAAGCATTCCAGCTGGTCATGATGCCGCCGATGCCCCCCAGTACCAGCAGCGCGCCTGCCCACGGGTGCTGCCACAGCGATTGGGCCGCATCGGCAGTGGCCATGGTGCTCGTCGCCTGTTGTTCTGAGGTCAGTCCTAGACCAACGGCGAAGGCGATCAAGACATACCAGGCCACCGCACAGGCGACGCTGATCACCAGCAGCCTGCCGATTTTATTGGCTGGCAGATCTATTTCTTCCGCAGATTGCGGAATCACGTCGAAACCCACCAGCAGGGCGGGCACCATAATGAGTACCGAGATAATGCCCGTCGCAGGCGTAGCGAGCAGCGGTTTGGCGTTTTCGAAATCACCGAAAAGTGCTGCACCGCTGATCAGCAGTACACCGGAAATCACGATCAAAACCGTGACGATGCTCTGCAATATGGCCGCAGTTCGAATACCTAGGATATTGACCCAAGTCACCAGTGCCGCAGCGCCGGATCCGATTAAGACAAAGCCTAAATCCACGTCACTGCCGACGAAGGTCCACAGCGTGCCCATGCGTATGTCAGGCAACAGGTATTCAATCGCACTGGGCAACGCCACCGCCTCGAACAGACATACATTCACATAGGCAAACAGTAGCGCCCAAGTACAGGCAAAGGACCAGCGATGGCCGAGCGCGCGCAGGGTATAAACGTGTTCGCCGCCGGCCTTGGGCATTGCCGATGCCAGCTCACTGTAGGTCAGGCCAATGAGGGCTACGGCAAAGCCGCCTACGGCGAAGGCGATCAAGGTGCCCAGGGTGCCCGCGTTGGTGAGCCAGACGCCAGTCATCAGCACCCAGCTCCAGCCGATCATGGCGCCGAAACCCAAGGCGATGACTTCTCGTGATTTCAGCACTTTGGCGAATTTTGCAGGCTCTGCTGATGCGTCGGCCATGGCCCTTCCTAAATGGGTGGTGAAGCCGCAAATACTACGGCGAGAAAAACAACAGTTGTTAAGAAAATTCACAGCGACTGAGAAGACCGCACTGCTATGCTAGGGAGGTACCTGTAGAGCAGTAGGAGTTCCCAATGTCGCAGACATTGACCTTCAATCACCGACACAAAACCTTTGAATTTACCCTCACCGATGATGGCGCCATCGAGTTATGGCTAGACGGGTGCCTGCGCAAGCGCCGTGACGCATCGGACAAGCAACCCCAATACGTATGGACCAATGTCGAACTGGAATGGGAAGAGCATCACTACATCGAGGCGCGTTACTGGGCCGACAGCGGTGAGCTAAAGATCACGGTGAATGGTGATCCCCTGCTACAAGAAACGTTAACAGCGCACTGATTCTTGCGCGTACTCATGCCAACGGCTAGCAAATGTTCAATCCCAACGACGCTCAGCTAGAGCAACTGCAGGCAAAATTCACCGAGCAAGGTTATGTCGTGCTGCCCGGTGTCATCGGTCAGGCGGACAGAGCGCGTCTGGTAGACCAGATTCGTGACGCCATCGACCCCTTGGTGGGGCCAGCCGAATTTGAAGCCGATGTTGGATATCCCGGGGCGCCAGCGGACCGATCTGCCCCCGGCGGGAAAACCCCGAGACGTTTGCTGCATGCCTATGTTCGCTCTGACGAGTTCAAGGCGTTGGCGACCAATGCCCAAGTCGCCGAGGTGCTGGGGAGATTGCTGGCAGGCTCTGTTTGTCTTTCGCAGTGTCATCACAATTGCATCATGACCAAGCATCCTGGGTTTTCCAGCGCCACGCTATGGCATCAAGATGTGCGCTACTGGTCTTATGAGCGGCCAGAGCTGATCTCGGCGTGGTTCGCGCTGGGCGCGGAAACCCAAGCGAACGGCGCGCTTTGGGTCATTCCCGGCACGCATACGCTGGACTTCGCGGCCCAGCGACTCGATGCAGACTTATTTTTGCGCCCAGAGCTGGTAGAAAATCAGGCGCTCATACAGCGCGCTGAAGTGGTAGAGCTACAGGCCGGTGACGTGCTGCTATTTCATTGTCGCCTGTTGCACGCGGCGGGCCGCAACGAGTCTGATGCGGTAAAACTGTCGGCGGTATTCACCTATCATCGTCAGGACAATCGATCTCAAGCAGGCACTCGCTCGGATCGGTTCCCTAGCATCAAAATGCTAAGCAGCTAAATACAGCGAGTTCGGCACAAGGAGTAGCAGGAAGACCGACATGCAGCGTGAGCCTGAAAACAACCAGCCAACCCACGGCATGGCAGCCGACGGCGAGTTCGATGACTTTGCTTCGGCGATGCAAGGCGTGCAGCCTCTGAGCCCGAGCAAGGGGAAGGGGAAGGGCAAAGGCAAGCAAACCTTCGCAGCACCCCAGCGCCTCAGCGCAGAAGAGGCCGAAGCGCGACGTCGCGCTGCCGAAGAATTTCAAATCGAAGAAGACGCCACCAATTTTCTCACCCTAGGTGAAGTGAAACCCCGCGACCCGCTAGAAGTATTGGAGTGGCGCCAAGACGGTATTCAGCTTGCGGTCTTCGACAAGCTCCGCAAGGGTGGCTACGACATTGCCAGAGAACTCGATCTGCATCAGCGCACGGTAAAGGAGGCCCGCGGCGACATTTATCAGTTGATCAGTAAGGCCCACGCGAACAACTGGCGCTGCGTGCTGATCAGCCACGGCAAGGGCCTGCGCAGCCCCACCCCGGCTAAGCTCAAAAGCTATGTGGCGCATTGGCTAACCCAGCACCCGCTGGTGCTGGCTTATTGCTCGGCCCAGCGCAATCGCGGCGGCGTGGGTTCGGTATATGCGCTAATCAAGAAATCCGCGGCCAGTCGCGAAGAAAACCGCGAGCGGTTCGGACAAAAAAGCGACCTCCTAGGAGACCGCGACTAGTCGCAGCGATAAGCCTTAAAGGTCGCCGAGCCGCCCTCGACGCCGGTTTCAACCAAGTCGGTAGCGCCTAAGTCTGCTGCCCGATTGCGCGCCAAGACGATGAGTTCTTCTTTCACCTTGCCTGTGCTGCGATCAACGAGCACGTTGTCCTTGGTTTGGCTGGAAACATCGCCGACCAAGGTGCAGTTAGTAACATCTTGGGCGGAGCTTTGTGCCACTTTGCTGCCCGCCTCGGTGAGCGCAACAAAGGTACAGCCGCTTAGGGTCAGGCCGAGCAGCAGGGCGCCAAGACATCGGTGACGAAGACATCGGGTGGTGTTTTGCATAGTCAATCTCTGAGTTACGTTAAGGGTTGTTCGCGCTGGAATTTTGAGCGGCTATTTAGATTCGGCCCTTGCCCAGCTCTAGTATGCCGCGACCAATGTTGAGGCGGAGTATATCGCTGGCGCCCTCTGCGAGTCGCCATGCACGCACTTTTTTGTACAGCAGCGCCAATGGATGATCGTCTACCAAGGCCCCGCCGCCGACCAATTGGATCGCGGTATCGACGGCTTCGCCAATGCACTCAGTAGCAAATACCTTGCACGCCATGCCTTCGTTCACAATGTTCTCGCCGCTATCGGCCAGACGCGCGGTGCGATACAGCATGCTGCGGGCCGCGAAGGCTTTAATACGCAGGTCGGCGTAGTGCCAGCGCACCACATCTTTGTCGCCACGCGCAGCGCCACTCTTGTCCGGGCTTTGCAGGTGCTCCTGCAGCAGGTCCATCACCCAAATCAGGTAGCCGCAGGCTTGCGCCGCAAACAATAGACGCACATCGCCAATCTGCCGCATGGCCTTAGGCAGGCCCTGACCCAGTTCACCAATCACATGGCTGACCGGCACCTGCACATTGTCAAAACGAAAAGCAGCATGATGACTGCCGTCTAGCGAGTTGAAGCGTTTTTCCAAGATCACGCCGTCTAGGTTGGTATCGATTACCACCATGGAAGGCCCGTGACCTTCAATACGCACAAGGGCGTTGATGAAGTGGGCATCAGCGCCGCCAGTGACATAGGATTTTTGGCCGTTAACGGTTAAACGATCACCCTCAATCACCCCGGCGGTGGGGGCGGCGTCATCGGGTTCGGTAAAGCCAAAACTGCCGCGTTTTTCTCCAGCCAGCAGCGGCGCCAGATGGGTTGATGCCAGTGGCTCACCCACGCTGCCCAGCACCCCAGCGCTTGGGCCAAATACCGCATCCAGCGCTGGCGGATTCGCTGCCGCCAAGGTCTCTCGCGCCACGCACAGCGCCAGTTGTCCCGCCGCGCTAGCCGGCTGAGTCATTCCGAACAGCTCAGCCGACTTTGACGCCTCACGCACCTGTGCAGCGGCGCTGGCGTGATCACTGCCCGCCAGTGGCAGCATTTGATCCTTGGCAAACGCCGCGCAGCGCTCGCGCAGTGCCACAAGTTCGGGGCTAAGTTGTTCTGGCATGGTTCTTCCTCAGGTAATGGGTCCAAGACTCGCAGTCCCAGACAAGGGTTCTAAGACCAGCAGTCTCAAACGTTCGGCACGATGGTCATGACGACGACCACTAGGGCCAAGAAGACCATGGCTCCAACGGCATAAAACAGCAGCGATTCACGCTGCACATTTTGCTGCACCAGCGCTTCTACTTCCTCAGCACTGCGCGCTGCGGTGCTAGAGGTAATGCGATAGCGGGTGACATCGCCGGCACGGGTTGGCAGTTTCACGAACAGCTCGGGGGTAGCGTCTAACCGCCGCGCCACTTCCGCAAAGCTGATGCCCGTATGTTTGGCGATTTGTGTGGGGTGCAGGGCCGGGCTGCCTTGTTCGATAAAGCAGTAGTAGATGTCCAGCAGTAAGCTGGCCTTGCCGCGAAAACGAAATTCTAAAGTGGGTATGCCGAGCATGGTTTGTCCAAGGCAAAGGTTGAGCGAATAAAAAGGTTGAGCGAATTAAAAGGTTGAGCGAATTAATCGTGCGACGAGAGTATAGACCAAGCCATTGTCTGCGCTAGAAGGGCTCAACACTCGCCAATGAGCATGGCGCGCAGCGGTGCAGGCAGACCCTCTACGGTTACCGAAGGATCTTGCGGATCTAGCGCTTTGTCTAGTGACTCAAAACGCATCCAAGGTGTGCTGCGCTGCTCGCCGACCGTTGTCGGCGTTACATCGATGACGCGGATATTGGTGTAGCCCGCCTCGACCATCCAATGTTTAAGATCATCTAGGTTTGGAATCACACCAATGTTGCGCATGCGTGCGTAGCGTCCCGCTGGATAGAGGCTTTGGGGCGCGTCAACGATCAAGGTCTCCATCACGCATTGACCGCCAGACTTCGTTAGCGCGTGCATCTGCCGTATATGCTCGACGGGGTCTTTGCGGTGATATAGCACCCCCATGCTCAGCACCCAATCGAAGGTGGTCGTGGCGGGCACTTCTTCAATGCCCAGCGGCAGCACCCAATGGCTGGGGTGATCAAACAAGCGCTGCACGGCTCGATGCTGCATGCAAAACAGCAGTGTTGGGTCGATACCCACCACTGCATCCGCGCCAGCGCCCAACATGCGCCAGCCGAAATAACCGTTGCCACCGCCGATATCCAGTACCTGTTGGCCCTCTAGACTGCCCATGGCCGGCGCTAGGCGATCCCACTTCCAGTCGGAGCGCCACTCGGTATCGATGTGTATTGGTCCTAGCTGAAAGGGGCCCTTGCGCCACGGGTGCAGGGCGTTTAGTGAGGTTTCCATGGCCGCTATATCGTCAGCGCTGGCGGCTAGCGAGCCGCCAACGGCGGGTTGGTTTAAGCTCAGCTCGCTAAGCACAAGCGCAGGCATGTCGGCCACGGCGGCCTGCCAGCGCGCGAAATCGCCGTGATGTTCCGCGCTGAAGCGCGCCAGCGCCAAATCCTTGGGCCAGCCCTCCAGCCAGCTCGGCCAATCACTCGCCTGAGTCATCGCTCGCATCGCATAGCACTTGTGTGGGCGAGGCGGCGAAGGACACCCAGTTCATGCAGTGAAACCACTGCACTACATGCTTAAAGCCCGCCTTGGTCAAACGCTCAGCATGGGTCTCGAAGGTTTCTACCTGCATCACGTTCTCAAGCGCTTGGCGCTTCTGGCTCACCTCTAGCTCGCTGTAGCCGTTGGCACGCTTCCAAGCCATATGGGTAGTGTCATAAAACGTTTGTAGCTGCGGATCGGCGTTGCGAATTTTTTCCGACAAGATCAGCAGACCAGTGGGGTCCATTTGCTCGGCGATCCGGGTTAGCAGCGCCAAGCGATGTGCTGGGGCTAAAAACTGCACCACGAAGTTCAGCATCACTACGCTAGCGCCGCTGATATCACTGGTTAGTATATCTTCGCAGCGAAAGCTCACGCGCGGATCGCTAATGTTTTGCTCAGCTTGAGCGATCATGGCAGAAGAGGAATCTACCCCAACCACTCGCACCCTCGAACTATCACACTGAGCGAGCAGCGCCAGCGAACTTGCACCCAATGAACAACCCAAATCAAAGGCTGTACCCGCCACGCCCATATGCCGCGCGGCCATCAAGCCACTCATGGGAATCACCAACTCGTAACCCGGCACCGAACGGCGAATCATATCCGGGAAAACGTCGACCACATCGCTGTTGAAGGCGAAGTCGACGATACGATCCTGAGGTTTGGCGAAGACGCGATCTTCCATGGAAATTCCTCTTGCGGCACAGCGTAGGTTGTTGCCGTGTCATACGTTCTCTGGTCTGGTTCAGTCCACTGGTGGCAGCGGACATCCCAAGGTAACGGCAATACCCTTAACCAGCGCAAATTCTTCGCTGGTGAGCTTGCCATCAGCGTTCACGACGCCCGAGCACGCGTCAATAAAGCGCTGCTTAAGATCGGCGTTTAGCTGGCGTAACCGCTCCAGTGCCTGATTGAGTGCTTGGTGGTCGAAATACTCCAGCTGCACCATGGGTGCGTTACTGCCCCAGAGTTTTTGGCCCCGCTGATAGGCGCGCTGCTGCTCACCGGCGTTCGCTGTGCCCACCGTCGCCAACAACGACAGAATCAAGCCCGCTTGCTGGGTGACTTTGCCCGGTCGCGTGATGCGTCCGCCGTCGCGAAAAGGTTTCACGAAGTGGGCATACAGCTCTTGGGTAATCATGCGGTGCACTACCCACTCGAATATGTCGACGGCTTTGTCCGCGACGATGAGTTTGGCAGTGAGGTCGTAGAAGCGCTGGTATTGTGCGCGGGACATCTCTTTTAGGGTTGGCATCGCCTGCTCCAAATGCAGCAGTTTGTGCCGATGGTCTTGCCCGCTGAGCTGTTGGTGCATGCTTGGCACCAGTTGCGGCACGCCGGGTTCCGCAAGCTGGGCAATAAGCTGGGTTTGGTTGGCGCGCACGGTCTGGTCTTGACTGAGTAACATCGCGTAAACCATGGCCCTGGCCTCAAAGGTATCGTGGCTGGCTTGCTTTAGGTTGGTGTCGGCGGTTTCGATCATGCGCTGAGCCGCGGGTAAGTTCGCGCTGCCACTGAGCTGACTTACCGGCGCACCGGTCATATTGCCCGCAAAACTTGCAGCGCCGGAGGCACCAGAGGCACCAGAGCCGCTTCGGCTGCTTGATGCGGCTGAGTTGGGGTTCGCTGCAGGCACCCAGTTCGGGTCCAGTGCCTTGATGCGCGCTTCCAGCGGCGGGTGGGTGGCCATCATGCTGCTGAAGGATCGAATGGCACCAAAAAACAGGTGACTGTTTTCGTCGGCTTGAGGCGATTCGAGACGTGAACCGGTGCTGTGCGCACCGATCTTCTTCAGCGCGTTGGCAATACCTTGCGAGGAGCGGGTGAACTGCACAGCGCTGGCGTCGGCCAAGTATTCGCGCTGGCGGCTGACCGCGGCCTTAATGAGCTGCCCAAAAAACGTACCGCCATAGCCGATCACCAGCAGGCCAAGTCCAAGGGCGATAAGGCCGCCGCGTTCTCGAGAGCGGCTGAACATCGAGCCGCGCATCAAGGCGCCGCCGATGATGCCCAGAATCAAAATGCCGTTAAGCAGCGCGATAATGCGCAGGTTGATGCGCATATCACCGTTGAGAATATGGCTGAACTCGTGGGCCACCACGCCTTGAAGTTCCTGTCGGTTGAGCAAATCGATGGTTCCTTGGTTGATGCCAATCACTGCGTCGTGAATGCCAAAGCCCGCGGCGAAAGCATTAATACTGTCTTCACGAATGAGATACACCGGCGGCACCGGCATGCCCGCCGCAATGGCCATTTCCTCTACCACATTAAGCAGTTGGCGCTGTTGCGGGTCACGCGTGTTTTGGTGGATCAGCACGCCGCCAAGCGATTCCGCCACCGCCTTGCCGCCACCGCGTAGGGCCAAAAACTTAAATCCGCTGGCCACAGCGATAAGTCCAACCACGCCTAAGCTTGTGTACAGCCACACCTCCCGCGGGGCGTAAAGCAGTTGATCCACTAGCGACATACCGGGTGCGCTGTCGACAAAAAATACCAGCACGAGCAGATTCGTGAGGGCCACTAAGGAAATCACCGCTCCAATGAACAGCGCCGTGAGCAGTCGGGTGTTATGTCGGGCCTTATTTTGTGCCTGAAAGAAATTCACGAGTTATTTAGCTCCCGCCCGGCGGCCATGCATTAAAAGCTGACCTTGGGGGCTGCCTGTATTTCTTCCGAGTCTGCAAATTCCAGCAGCGCTGCGTCGTTGCCAAAGCCGAAAGTGCTGGCAAAAAGTACTGGCGGAAACGAACTTCGGTAAGTGTTGAACTCGGTTACTTGATCATTGAAGGCTTGGCGCGCGAAGGCGACTTTGTTCTCGGTGGTGGTGAGTTCTTCGGACAGCTGAGCCATGTTGGCGCTGGCCTTGAGATCAGGATAGGCCTCCATGGTGACGTTGAAGCGGCTCATCGCACTGCCCAGTATGCTCTCGGCGCCGGCAAGTTCGCTCATGGCCGCGGCGTCGCCGGGCTTGCCCGCCGCAGCGGCTAAGCCTGCAACCGCATCGTTGCGCGCACTGATGACGGCTTCCAAGGTTTCACGCTCGTGGCTCATGTAGGCCTTGGCCGTTTCGACAAGATTGGGAATGAGGTCATAGCGTCGCTTGAGCTGTACCTCGATTTGCGAAAAGCCGTTTTCATGGCGATTTTGCAGTTCAACCAGTTGGTTGTAGATGCGTGCGACCCAAAAAGCGAGCAGCGCCAAGACGACGAGAATAATGATCATTTCCATGGAAAACCCTTGGGCAGCGCCCGTTTGCTCTGGAGTCGGCATGATGCGTTGTCGTTAGGGAAAAGTAAAAAACCGTTGGCACTGGCGCTATTTTCACGACATATCGAAACGCCAGATGGTTAGATATAGTCAATTGCAGACGATGTTGAGAAACCGAATGAGTGAGCAAGCTGTGGCGTTTGATTCAGCGACTTATCGCCAGACCATGGGCAACTTTGCCACTGGCGTGGTGGTGGTCACTGGGCTGGTGGCGGATCAGCCCATCGGCTTTGCCGCTCAATCCTTTGTTTCTTTGTCGCTGGATCCACCGCTGGTTGCCTTCAGCCCCGCCAAGTCGTCGTCGAGTTGGCCGAAGATTCGCGAGAGCGGGCACTTTGGCATCAATATTTTGGGCGAAGACCAACGGGACGTATGCGTTGGTATGGCGCAATCGGGTGCGGATAAATTCGCCAATGTGCAGTGGCAGTCGGGTCTCACCGGCGCGCCCAAGCTACAAGGCGTGCTGGCCTTTATTGAATGCAGCATCGAGGACGAGCACGACGCCGGAGATCACACGATCGTGGTTGGTCGAGTGCAGGATTGCGCTCGAGCTGACGGCGATTCTGCGCCGCTGCTGTATTTTCGAAGCGCTTACGGATCGTTTGTGTAACACCATGCAGTGAAAACGACAGTCAAATGACCTAGGAGGGGAAGATGAATCTACAAAGCCGCGTTTGCGAAATTCTGGAAATTGAACAACCCATCGTGCTAGCGGGTATGGGCGGGGCCAGCAGTCCTGCTCTTGCCGCGGCGGTATCCAACGCCGGTGGTTTGGGTGTACTCGGTGCGGCGGCCTGCGGGCCAAGGCAGTTGCGGGAGTGGATTCGCCAAACCCGCGAGATGACCGACAAGCCCTTTGGTGTCGATACGCTGCTGCCCGCGTCCGTGCGTCGGGCCAACTACGAAGACAACGATGGCCCAACGCCCATGGATCTTGTGCCTGAGCGCCAAGCGTTCGCCGAAGAATTTATGCGCAAGGAAGGCCTTGAGCCGCCAGAGCCCGGCTCACTGCAGCGTGGGCCAGACGATGATGAACCTGCGCTGTTCACCAAGGAGTTCTTCGAAGCGCAAATGGAGGTCATTATCCAGGAGCGGGTACCTGTCTACGCCTCTGGTTTGGGTAACCCCGGTCCGTGGATGACGCAGTTACGCGCTAACGGCACCAAGGTAATGGCCGTGGTCGGCGCGGTGCGCCACGCCATACAGGTGAAATCCTCTGGCCTCGACATCATCGTTGCGCAAGGCCATGACGGTGGTGGTCATAACTCACCCGTAGGCACCATGGCGCTGATACCTCAGGTGGTTGATGCGGTTGGCGACACGCCAGTGCTCGGGGCTGGCGGCATCTCCGACGGACGCGGCGTCGCTGCAGCGTTGATGTTAGGCGCGGAAGGGGTCTGGGTTGGCTCGGCCTTTTTGGCATCGGAAGAGGCGAATATTTTCGATTTTCAAAAGCAGGCCATAGTCGATGCCACGGAAGAGGGTACCTCGGTATCTCGTACGGTCACTGGCAAGCCCGCGCGGATCATTCGCTCGAAGTGGACTGAACACTGGCTACGTGAAGACGTTGAGCCACTGCCAATGCCTTATCAGGGCATGATTTCTGGTCCTGTGATGGCGGCTGCCAACAAAGAAGGTCGTGGCGATGTAAATCCCGGTTTCGCCGGTCAGGGCATTGGCATGATCAAGGCGGTGAGACCTGCCAAGGAGATCTTCGACGAATTGGTATTCGGTGCGCAGCAGGCGTTGTCGGGTACGACGAATCTGCTGCGATAAGTTGAATGGGACTGGGGCCGAGCTTGCGGCCCCAATCGTTCATCGCTTAGCCCGCGGGTGACAGCGCTTCCAAACATTCCCAATGTATATCGCCGAATACGCCATTGGTGTTGACCGGCTGTATGCAGACATGATCTGCCCCAGCTTCCATGTGCTCGTTGATGCGTTCACGCAAGGCATCCACATCACCCCAAGCGAAGGTTTCGTCAATAAAGCGGTCGCTGAGATTATCGATATCGTCTTCGGTTAAGCCCATACGCAGCCAGTTGTTGCGGTAGTTGGGTAGACGGTTGTAGATCTTGGCAACCGGTCGCGCAAGCTCGCGCGCCTTCTCTGCGTTGGTTTCTAGAATGACTTTTTGCTCAACACACAGCAGCGGCCCTTCGCCCAGAATCTCGCGCGCCATCTTGGTATGCGATGGACCGGTAAAGTAGGGGTGAGCGCCTTGCGTATGGGTCTTGGCCAGCTCGAGCATCTTCGGCCCTAGAGCTGCGATCAGCGTTAGCGGGTCATTGTCATCGCGCACAGCGTTATAGGGGGCGGTATCCATTTGTTCTAAATAGTTGCGCATGGTGGCGACTGGCGGGCCGTACTCCAGCTTGCGCACCCCTTCCACCAACGGCTTGTGCGATACCCCAATGGCCATCATGAAGCGATCTGCGGATTGCTCACCAAGGGTGTACTGCAGGGCTCGGCTGACAGTCGGCTCGCGGTGGTAAATGTTGGCGATGCCCGTCGCTAACTTGAGCTTGGTCGTGTTGGCAAGCAGCCAAGCAGCCAGTACAAATGGATTCTTGCCGACGGTCTCTGGCAACCAAAGCGTGTCATAGCCGAGTTCTTCCATGCGTTTTGCCGACGCCGCTGCATCAGCTGAGCTGGCACTGTCGAAAAAATACCAGATGCCTAACTTGCCTACTTCCATAACTCTCTCCCTTAACAAGTACGAATAAACGATCACTACAGGTTAACTTCTTTGGCTCTTCAATCCAAAGTCGATAAAGAGATTGCCGCTTCACACGGTTGTTAGTGAGTTCGCGATTGGCAGCGCCGTGGTATGGGCAATCACGCTAAACTGACAGGCCGGGCGCTATAACAGCGGGACATTCAGCAAGACGCCAACCCAAGGTAACGCCAACCCAAGGTAACGCCAACCCAAGGTAACTCCAACACAAGGCATTGATACTCAGTGAGCAATCCCGAACCGTCGACAGGGCCAGAGCGAACGGCCAACGCAGACCTCGCTGCTGAGCTAGGGGATGCGAGCCAGCGCCCGTCGATCTGGGAACTCGCTCTGCCCAGCATTCTGGGGAACCTCAGCTACACCATTGTGGGCATGGTGCAGACCAAATTTGTCGGTGAACTTGGCCCTCAGGCGCTTGCCGCCGTCGGCGCCGGGCAGCGGGTGATGTTTGCCATGCTTGCCATCCTAATGGCAGTGAGCGCAGGCACCACGGCCTTGGTGGCGCGCGCGTGGGGCGCCGGAGACTACGAAGAAGCCAGCCGAGTCACCATGGCATCGCTGGTGC
>ERZ802824.615-NODE-615-length-19696-cov-32.8452_pt1 | contig 19696 bp, 18 predicted proteins | sample MGYA00345650_ERZ802824 | MGnify/ENA primary metagenome ERZ802824 (study PRJEB30503, sample SAMEA104212361) | marine metagenome | biome: Westerlies Biome; feature: [SRF] surface water layer (ENVO:00010504) within the epipelagic zone...; material: water... | reverse complement strand
AATCCCAACAGCTCTGCCACCCGACGGTTGACCTCCACCTGAACTGGATGGTCGCTCTGCAGATAGTCATCCAAAGGCCAGGCCATCTTTCGGCTCGTGGCCAGAAATGCAGCGTGCTTTCCCGAACAGTTGTGCTGCAAGGGGCTATCCCCATGGGTGGGAACAGGACACTGCAGCTGACTGGGGTCCAGTTCAGCTTTCCAAAGCAGCTTGAACGCTTCGCGCGCATGGAGATTGGTGCCGGCGTGGGAGGCACAACTAATCGCGATCCCCCGCTCACCAACATCCATCTGATCGGCTGCGCCGCTGCTCAAAAACGGCAGAGCTTGAAATGGCTTGAGTGCGGAGCGAATAAACGTCTCAAAGCCTGCGTCTCCAGCCGACAGGAGCACGCGTCCCTGACCATCGCAAACAACGGCATGAACCCGATGCACTGACTCACTGATCGTTCCCCGACGAAGGGTGACCTGAAGTGGGGCCTGTCCGGACCGCGCTGCAGAGCTGAAACCCGATGAGAGGGTCATCTTGAAGGGTGGTTCGGTTCAGTTCAAAGAGCCTGACAGAGGCTGGCACCGCCCAGCATCAAGGCTGCCGCCGTTGCCATGGCACGACCCAAACGACCGAGAATCGGACGCACTTCATGGCGAGCCACCAAAAGATCCTGTTCACGCCAAGACAGGGGCTTTTCCCAAGTTTGGCCGTCGTACCAACCCGATTCTTCGTAATCAACTGATTCGCTCAGCAAACGTTTCATCACGTAGGTCCAACCCAGCCATTGCCGCATCAGCAAAAACAAAGGGAGAACAAGAGCCGACACGGCGCCAGCAACAATTAATCGCGGTGGGTCCTGCTTCAACGCCCAACTTCCGCTGGCCACCAACAAACAAACCGGAAGAACCATGATCCAGCTAATGGCCAAACTCCTTGCCAGAAAAGGCTCGTCGCCCACCGGCCAAGAGAAAAACCAAGACGTCGACAACTGCTGAAATTCCTCGAGGGGTCGCTGCTCAGGAGGAACGGGGCAAGACACTGCCTCAGCCATAGCGTCAGCTTTCTGCTGGCGTCGAAGCTAGGAATGAACGGCTTTCACCGTGACTCCAAAACGCCTCGAGGTCGTAGTAGCGACGCTGCTCTGGCATCAACACATGAACAATGAGTTCGCCGTAATCCAAGAGCGCCCAACACCCCTCGTTTAAGCCTTCTTTGCGGAGGGGCAAGCGTGCTGCATCGATTTCCAAGCGGTCTTCGACCGATTGCGCGATGGCTCGCACCTGAACGTCTGATTGACCACCAGCAATCACCATCCAATCGGCCAAGCTCGACACTTCATCCACCCGGATTAAACGAATATCAACAGCTTTCCGGTCATCGCATGCATCGGCTGCGAGTTCTGCCAACTGCTCACTATCCATAAACATTCTCACTGGTGACTGACGTACGGGATCCTTCCTGCTGCGCCATTTCGGCGCGGGCCTTGCTGGCACTTTTCCGCAAGGCCTCCAAGCGATCTTCGTAAAAGCTGCGGCGACGCTTTTTACGGGTTTTGTCAACAAGATCCTTCAGGGCACCGCCAAGGCTGCGATAAGCATTTGGAACGCTGTACCCAAACCGACAAGCCAGGTCGATCGCACGCTCATCCGCAGTAATCGCGTCCTGGAGACGCTTTTCGGAGTTGTTCTTGAGATACAGGCGGTAGCCGGCAAAACCGGACAGGCCTAACGCCATCATCAAAAGAAGGCCGTCCTGCACCCAAAGCTCACCGATGGCGCCACCAAGGCCAATCGCTAGGGCCGCCATTTCCCAGCCATCCCGAGGGATTGTGTCGTTTTGAATTCGACCAACCTCGTGCCAGAACAGAAGGTTGCGATGGTCTAAGGCCAAGCCATCCCATTGATCGAGATCCACTTGGATTTCCACCTCATCGCGTCCAATTTCTTCAAGCGTGATCAACGGGGGATCGACGGACGCCGCCGATTCCACGAACACCCAGTTCTGCATTTCAGGTGGCAGCAGCCCCTTGAGGCGCTGAAGCTCACTCATTGCACAGTGAATACCTCATTTCAATACCGTAGCGAGGCCAGTGCCAAGAGCAGGATTCTGGGGTGAGGTTTCTGCTGCGTGAGAGGCTGACTGGGTTTGACTGAACGCGACAGCTCATGCCACGGCGGACCGATCTGCGTCGCATCCTCCTGGTGGGATCTGGTCCGATCGTGATCGGCCAAGCCTGTGAGTTTGATTACTCCGGAACCCAGGCCTGCAAAGCCCTTAGAGCAGAAGGCTTTGAGGTGGTGTTGGTGAATTCCAACCCCGCATCGATCATGACCGACCCCGGCATGGCGGATCGGACCTACATCGAACCGCTCACCCCTGAAGTGGTGACGCAAGTCATTGAGAAAGAACGTCCTGATGCCCTCTTGCCCACGATGGGGGGGCAAACAGCTCTCAACCTCGCAGTCACCCTGGCCGAAAACGGAACGTTGGATCGTTTCGGGGTAGAGCTCATCGGTGCCGACTTACAGGCGATTCAGAAGGCCGAGGATCGGCTGCTGTTTAAGCAAGCCATGGAACGAATTGGGGTAAGTGTGTGCCCATCGGGCATCGCTTCCACCCTGGAGGAAGCAGATGCCGTTGGCGCAGAGATCAGCAGCTTTCCTCGCATCATTCGACCGGCATTCACCCTTGGGGGAAGTGGTGGTGGCATTGCTTACAACCCTGAGGAATTTGCCGCCATTTGTAAAAGCGGTCTGGAAGCGAGTCCTGTTTCCCAAATTTTGATTGAGCAATCACTGCTCGGATGGAAAGAATTTGAACTCGAGGTGATGCGTGATCTGGCGGACAACGTCGTGATCGTCTGCAGCATCGAAAACCTCGACCCGATGGGGGTACATACCGGGGATTCGATCACTGTTGCTCCAGCGCAAACCCTCACCGATCGGGAATACCAGCGACTTCGCGATCAATCCATCGCCATCATTCGTGAAATCGGCGTTGCTACGGGAGGCAGCAACATTCAGTTCGCCATCAACCCCGACAACGGCGATGTGGTGGTGATCGAAATGAACCCGAGGGTGAGTCGATCGTCTGCGCTTGCCAGCAAAGCAACAGGGTTTCCCATCGCGAAAATTGCTGCTCGCCTTGCCGTTGGATACACCCTCGACGAAATTCTCAACGACATCACAGGCCAAACACCGGCTTGCTTCGAACCCACGATCGATTACGTCGTCACGAAGATTCCTCGCTTTGCCTTTGAAAAGTTCAAAGGCAGTCCGGCGGTTCTCACCACATCGATGAAATCGGTCGGTGAAGCCATGGCCATCGGTCGCTGCTTCGAAGAATCATTCCAAAAAGCCATGCGGTCGCTGGAAACCGGCTTTTCAGGCTGGGGAGGCGACAGGGACGAGCCAAATTTCAGCGACAGCGAAATTGATCGCCTTCTACGAACACCATCACCGGAGCGCATCCTCACGGTGCGCACAGCAATGGTGAACGGCCGAAGCGATGCCGACATTCATCGGATTAGCAAAATCGACCCTTGGTTCTTGGCGAAGCTCCGTCGCATCCTTGATGCGGAATCAACATTGCTGCGGGGGCGTCAGCTGGATGAGCTCGATGCCTCGACCCTTTTAGAAATCAAGCAACTCGGTTTTTCCGATCGTCAGATTGCCTGGTGCACGGGAACCGACGAACTCAGCGTGCGCTCGCATCGACACAAGCTAGATGTGCGAGCCGTGTTTAAAACCGTCGATACCTGCGCTGCGGAATTTGCATCCACAACGCCTTATCACTACTCCACGTACGAACGGCCGCTCCAAAAACTTCAAGCCGATGGAACTCTGATCACCCTGCCAAGTGCGACGGAAGTTAGCCGCAAGAGCGACCAGCGAAAAATGATGATCCTGGGCGGGGGTCCGAATCGCATCGGTCAGGGCATTGAATTCGATTACTGCTGCTGCCATGCCTCCTTCTCAGCCCAAGAACAAGGCATCACCACCGTGATGGTGAACAGCAACCCCGAGACGGTATCCACCGATTACGACACAAGCGACAGTCTTTATTTCGAGCCACTCACGCTTGAAGACGTGCTGAACGTCATTGAAGCGGAACGTCCGAACGGCGTTGTTGTGCAATTTGGCGGGCAAACGCCGCTGAAACTCGCCATTCCATTGCTGCGCTGGCTCAACAGCCCGGACGGACAAGTCACCGGAACAGAAATTTGGGGTACATCCCCTGAATCGATCGATCGCGCTGAAGATCGTGAGCAATTTGAAGCGATCCTTCGAGAACTTGCTATCCGTCAACCGCGCAATGGTTTGGCCCGCAGTGAAGAGGAAGCACGATCGATTGCCACTGTTGTGGGCTACCCCGTTGTGGTGAGGCCCTCCTATGTGCTCGGTGGACGAGCCATGGAAGTGGTGTTCGACGAACAAGAACTCAATCGCTACATGCGCGAAGCCGTACAGGTCGAACCGGATCATCCGGTGTTGATTGACCAATACCTCGAAAACGCCGTTGAAGTGGATGTCGATGCGTTATGCGATCAAGACGGCAACGTGGTGATTGGAGGTTTGATGGAGCACATCGAACCTGCGGGAATTCATTCCGGAGACTCCGCCTGCTGCCTGCCAACCGTCTCGCTCGGTGAATCCGCACTGCACACGATTCGGGAATGGAGCAAAGCGTTGGCTATCTCCCTCAAGGTGAAGGGGTTAATCAACCTCCAATTCGCTGTCCAACGCGATAGCGACGGTGAGGAAGTTGTCTTCATCATCGAAGCGAATCCCCGCGCCTCTCGCACGGTGCCTTTCGTCGCGAAAGCCACTGGGAAGCCCCTGGCTCGTTTAGCTACACGGTTGATGGCGGGCGAATCCCTCGCGGATGTGGGGCTAACAGAGGAACCCCAACCACCTCTGCAAGCGATTAAGGAAGCAGTGCTTCCTTTCCGACGCTTCCCTGGGGCCGACACGGTGCTTGGACCGGAAATGCGATCCACCGGCGAAGTGATGGGTTCAGCCACAAGTTTTGGAATGGCCTATGCCAAAGCCGAGCTGGGGGCTGGCGAAGCCCTCCCCACCCAAGGAACAGTCTTCCTGTCGACCCATGACCGGGACAAATCGTCTCTCGTACCAGTGGCCGCTCGTTTAATCGAGCTGGGTTTTGAACTGATGGCAACCGCTGGAACAGCCCATACCCTCGAACACGCCTCCCTAAAAGTGCAAACGGTTCTCAAAGTGCATGAAGGCCGTCCAAACATCGAAGATTTGATTCGCTCCAATCAGGTTCAGCTCGTCATCAACACACCGATCGGTCGCCAAGCTGCTCACGACGACAAATACTTGCGTCGTGCAGCCCTTGATTACGCCGTACCAACCGTGACAACCCTCGCTGGCGCCCGCGCCGCTGTGGAAGCGATCGCTGCCATGCAAAGCGAACCCACTCTCAGCATCTATGCCCTGCAAGACGTTCACGCGACGTGCTGAACGCATGAAGGTTGGGGCATTAGCTCGATCAAATTGAGCTGATCTCAGTAGGGTGATGAAATCAGAAATAAAGATGTGACAGCCAGCTCTACCTCCGTTAAGCCAGGATCCGATCTACGCGACACCTTCCGGAAAGCCTACGAAAATCGCTACACCTGGACACCCGGTTTTTCTGGATATCGCGGGCGCTGCCTTTGGACGCAAGGCGATCAAACCGTGACTGGCACGTTTGAAATTGGTGCCGACCTCAAGGCCAAGGTGGAGGGCATCGACAACGAGGAGATTTTGAAAGCTGTTCATTCACAGCTCTGGGAAGTCGCCATTCATCGCGTCCGCAGAAGCTTCGAACAAACCCACAGCGACAACACATTTACCGCCGGAGAAACGGACGCCGTCGGCACCGAAGTGATTGTGGGAGGTAAAGGGGAAGGAGACCGCTACCGACTCAAGGACGACGTTGTGACCATGGTTCATCGCCACATCCATGGAACCGTTGTCACCATCTTCACCACCGAGGTGACCCACACCGGTGCTGGCTATCTGAGCCACACCTACACAAGCCAATATTCCGATCCAGCTACTGGGGCCTTGCGCGGCGGGAAAAGCAGTTTTAAAGACACCTTCACCCCCCTCAACGATGGCGGCCCTTGGGTCCTGCAAGAACGGGTGATCGAAACCGAAGCGCAAGGCGACACACCCGCCGGATGCCAAACCTTCCGTTTTGAAGGTCTCGAGGCTCTTTAATCTCATTGCCGGCAACCTCCGGCTATGACACCATCCACGCAAGATTGTTTGGTGGTATGGAGAGCTTCAATGCGTCGTTGGAAGCCTTCAACGCACCGGTCAACAGTCTGGTGTGGGGCTGGCCAACGGTTGGATTAATCGCCATAACCGGCATCTTTTTGATGGTCGGTCTGCGGTTCATGCCACTGCAGCGCCTTGTTTACGGCGTGCGGATGGTTCTGCTCCCATCAAAGGATGGCAGCGAAGGAGAGATCACTCCTTTTCAAGCGTTGATGACCTCGCTTTCAGCCACCATCGGAACCGGCAACATTGCAGGGGTGGCTGGAGCCATCGCCGTTGGCGGACCTGGGGCCGTGTTCTGGATGTGGATCATTGCCATCTTTGGCATTGCCACGAAATACGCCGAAGCCGTTCTGGCGGTGAAGTTTCGCGAAACAGATGGATCGGGAAACCACGTTGGAGGCCCGATGTATTACATCCGCAATGGCCTCGGTTCCCAATGGAGTTGGCTGGCGAGCCTGTTCGCTTTGTTCGGAATGTTGGCCGGCTTCGGCATTGGAAATGGTGTTCAGGCCTTCGAAGTGTCGTCAGCACTCGAGACCGCTGGGATTCCAAGGCTGATCACCGGCGTCGTTCTGGGAGCCTCTGTCTTTGCAGTTGTGATCGGCGGCATTCGGCGCATCGCAAAAGCCGCCTCCACGTTGGTGCCATTGATGTCGATTCTCTACATCGGGGCATGTTTGGTGCTGCTGATCTTGAACGCTTCAGAAGTTCCCAGTGCATTTGGAACCATTTTTGGTAATGCATTCAGCGGAGAAGCTGCGGCAGGTGGTGCTTTTGGTCAAGTGGTTCTGATGGGTTTCAAGCGAGGGATCTTCTCCAATGAAGCGGGTCTTGGCAGCGCTCCGATCGCCCATGCGGCTGCTCGAACAGATGATCCAGTTCGACAGGGCACCGTTGCGATGCTCGGAACGTTTATCGACACCCTGGTGATTTGCACAATGACAGCACTGGTGATCATTACGAGCCAAGCCAATACCCTTCTCGATGAAGCTGGAAACCGTCTAAGCGGAGCTAATTTATCGATAGCTGCCTTCAATCAAGGGCTTCCCGGCAGTGGTTTTGTCGTAACAATCGGCTTGATTGTATTTGCTTTCACAACAATTTTAGGCTGGAGTTTTTATGGAGAACGTTGCACAAGTTATTTATTTGGTGATCGTGCAATTTTGCCGTTCAGACTCCTATGGGTCGCCATGGTTGTTTTCGCATCGATTGCTGGCACCAGTGGAGCACTTTGGGGTGTCGCTGACACTTTGAATGGATTAATGGCCTTGCCAAACTTGATCGCCCTGCTTCTACTTTCAGGAACTGTATTCAAGCTCACGCGCAACTATCAATTCACTCCCCATCAATCAGAAACTGATTAACAACATAGTTTCCATAAAAAAAGAGTGGGCGTAGGCCCTCTCTTTTTTTATGGCAAAAGCAAACGGTATGAGCCTTATGCTTCTGGCATCGGTGTCACAGATTTCAAACGTTCATTAAGTTGCGACGCCAAGCTTTGGCGACCAACCGCCAACACTTTCAAAGTGTCTTCGTGCATACGGAGTTGAGCATCAGCCACCTGCATTCCACGAACAAGTTCTTTCAACTCATCGGGAAGAGTATTGAGGTCGTAGCGCTTGCCTTCAAAGGTCAAGACAGGATTGTTGGGCGCTGAGTCAGTCATCGATCGCTGCCGGGATTATTCGGAACCGGACATCAAATTTTAGGTGTAATTAGCCAGTCTGCAGATCACGAATGAACTGCTTCTCACAAAGCTCTCGATAGCGACCGCCGCGCTGCATCAAGGCGTCGTGGGTTCCAACATCAACGATCGAGCCACGCTCCATTAAGACGATTTGATCAGCTTCCTGAACCGTGGCAAGCCGGTGGGCAATCACAAGGACCGTGCGACCTGCCATCGCCTGTTTTAAGCCCAACTGAACAGCGGCCTCCGCCTCAGCATCAAGCGCACTCGTGGCCTCATCCAACAACATCACAGCTGGATTACCAAGAACGGCTCTTGCGATCGCGATGCGCTGGAGCTGTCCACCCGACACATTCGTTCCCCGCTCTTGAAGACGGGTGTCGTAGCCGTCAGGAAGTCGAACAATGAAGTCGTGGGCGTTGGCGAGTTTGGCGGACTGTTGAAGCTCCTCTTGGGTGCAATCCCGACCAAATCGAATCGCATCTGCGATGGTTCCCGAAAACACGCTGCTGCGTTGAGGAACAAGCGCCACCTGTTGGCGCAAGTCGCGGGCACTGACCCGACTTAAATCCTTGCCATCAAACAAAAGCTGCCCCTGATCAACGCAGTTGAAGCGAAGCAACAACGAAAAGACTGTGGTTTTGCCGGCACCGGAAGGGCCCACCAAAGCCACCACCTGTCCGGCATGAACGGAAAGGTTGAAGTTTTGAAGAACGGGTTGACCCGGAATGTACGAGAACTCAACTTGGTTAAAGCTGAGGTCTCCACGCAGTCGACCTAACGGCAACGCCGGAACTGGATCAGCAGGTTCGGAGGGTTCCTGTTCGATTTCCCGTAAGCGCCTTAACGACGACTGGCCTTGCTGAAATTCGTTGTAGTTCGCGGTGACATGGGCAATTGGATCAATCAGCAGCACCAAGCCGGTGAGGTAGGTAATCAGCCCAGGGATTTCTAGATCACCACTGTTAATTCTGATGGCTGCCAACACCAACACCGTGGCAAATCCGAGCACCTCGATGATGCCCACCACCGGATGTTGCAACGCCACGAGGCGATAGGTGTTGTATCGAGCCAGTCGGTGCTGGTCAATCTCATCTTCAAAACGACGTTCAAGCCAAGGCTCAGCCGCAAAAGCACGCACCAACGGCAATCCCTCGATTGCTTCGCCAAGCAATCCGGCCAGTTCGCTGACTTTCTTCTGACTGCGTTCTGTGGCCACCATCACCCTCGCCCCAAACACGCTGATCAGCCAGGCAACGAACGGTGCGAGGAGCAGGATCGCAACGGTTAATTTCCAATCCAACCAAAGCATGTATCCCAGCACTGCCACCAGCTGCAAAGCACTTGGAATGCTGTCGTGGAGGGTCTTATAGATCACCTCGCTCACCCGGTCTGCATCCTCCGTGAGTCGATAGGTGAGATCCCCAGACGACATCTTTTCGAGTGCACCAAGCTGGACTCGCTGCAACCGCTGGAACAGGTCTCTCCGAAGGGACTGGCTGACCTGCAAGGCCGGACCTGCCAACAGCGAGTCTTGCCCGAATTGGGCGATTTTTTGAATCGCAAAAACCCCAAGAACCAAGCCGATCACAGGCAAAATTCGGTTCAAATCGCCAGATCCCACATCGGGAAGGAGACGACCCATCAATCTCATCAGCACCAATTGGCTGCTGACAAACACCAGCATGCAGAGCCCTCCCCAGGTCAACTGACGCAAGTGGGGATGCAAGAGCGGCAGTAGACGCCGAAAGCCAGCTTGAGAGGGAGTCAGCATGGCGGCACAGTATCAACGTCGAGCCAACGCGCCCCGCAGATGAAGCTGGATCAGTTCCTCAAATGGAAAGGCTGGGTCTCTACCGGTGGAGAGGCCAAGCAACGCATCCAAATGGGTGAAGTGACGGTGAATGGTGCCGTTGAAATCCGTCGAGGACGTCAGCTATCGGCAGGGGATCGGGTTGTGCTTGCTGGCGAGGAGTCCGTTATGGAGGGTTAAAGCGCGATCGGGCCGTAAGTTGGCCCCCAGATCCGAATGGGAACCCAACCGTGCGCAGACCGGTGATCGCTGGCAACTGGAAGATGCACATGACCTGTGCCCAGGCCAGGGAGTTCATGGCTGCCTTCCTACCGCTTGTGGCGGACATGCCAAACGACCGTGATTTGGTGTTGGCGCCACCGTTCACAGCCCTGTCATCCATGGCTGATCTCTGCAAGGACAGTCCCGTTGCCCTTTCCAGTCAGAACGTGCACTGGGAGGGATCAGGTGCCTTCACCGGCGAAATCTCTCCGTCCATGCTGAAGGAGCATGGAGTGACCTACACGATCGTTGGACACAGCGAACCGCGAAAATATTTCAGTGAAAGCGACGAGCAAATCAATCACCGCGCCCGTTCATCCCAGGCCAATGGGCTGATTCCAATCGTCTGCGTGGGGGAGACGGACGAGCAACGGGAGCGTGGTGAAGCAGAACGCGTGATTCGCAGACAAATTGAGCAAGGGCTGGAAGGACTCGACGCCGACCTACTGGTGGTGGCCTATGAGCCGATCTGGGCCATTGGCACCGGAAAAACCTGCGCAGCGGCAGAAGCCAATCGCATATGCGGCTTGATCCGCAGCTGGGTGGGGTCCCCAGATCTCGTCATTCAGTACGGCGGTTCAGTGAAGGAAGGCAACATCGATGAACTCATGGGGATGAGTGATATTGATGGCGTTCTGGTGGGTGGTGCATCGCTTCAACCCGATGGTTTCGCGCGCATTGCCAACTACAACGTCGCTTAATTCCGTGAACTGGCCGCCGGCCTGGCGGGAACGAACCGCTGTGATGGGGGTGATCAACATCACCCCTGATTCCTTTAGCGACGGTGGTCGATTTTTAGAGTCGGATCGTGCCGTTATCGAAGCGCAGAGACAACTCAAGCTGGGAGCCGATGTTCTTGACCTCGGAGCACAAAGCACGCGACCCGGGGCGGACGAAGTGGGTGCCGAGGAAGAATGTCGACGTCTTCTTCCCGCGCTGAGCGCAATTCGGCGTCAGTGCCCTGAGGCGCTGATCTCCGTGGATACATTTTTGGCACCTGTCGCATCAGCAGCCCTGGATGCGGGGGCGAACTGGGTGAACGATGTCAGCGGGGGGCGTCGGGATCCACAACTCCTCGAGGTGGTGGCTCAAGCCCAATGTCCGGTTGTGTTGATGCACAGCCGCGGCGACAGCAAGACCATGGACCAACTCACCGACTACAAGAACATCACCTCCGAGGTGCGGTCGGGGTTGCAGGAGTGCACCGAGGCTGCGCTTCGAGCGGGAGTCCAGCCATCGCAAATCATCTGGGATCCAGGCCTGGGTTTTGCCAAAACCCATGAGCAGAACCTGCAGTTGCTGCGTGAGCTCGAACAGCTCAATCAAGACGGCTTTCCGCTGCTAATCGGCCCATCTCGCAAACGCTTTATTGGTGAGGTGCTTAACGAGCCGCGACCGAAAGCCCGTCTATGGGGAACAGCTGCGGTGGCCTGCCGCTGCGCTCAGGCCAAAGCGGCCATCGTTCGTGTCCACGATGTGGGGGCAATCGCCCAGACGCTGCGCATGGCCTCTGCACTTTGGTGAGACAAGGGGACGAAGGCTCGCAGCGATGCACCAACACTCACCCCCTTCACCCCCTGGAAACCACGAATGGGTGGAATCCCCGCCTCGAAGGGCGAGCAAACACAAACACAAAACAATTCACATAAAAGCAATCGAAATCCCTATTTAGGCAAGGATCAATCTGCAACGACTCCCTCAATGCGATCTTCAACCTCTTGGTAAAGCTCCTGAAGTTGCTCAATATTCTCATCAGAGGTTTCCCAATAACCACGACCATGAACCTCAAGCAAAGTACCTACAATTTGACGGAAACTATTCGGATTAAGTTCTAGCAATCTCTTCCTCATCTCGGGATCATTAATGAACGTTTCATTGGCTTCCTCGTAAACAAAATTATCGACTGAACCACTGGTAGCACTCCATCCCAGGGTGAAATTCAGACGTTTAGCCACTTCGCGAACGCCCTCATAACCGGAATCGAGCATCCCCTCATACCACTTTGGATTGAGAAGTTTGGTGCGAGAATCTAAACGGATGGTTTCACTTAGAGAACGAACTTGTGCATTAGCCGTTGTAGTGTCGGCGATATAACTCGTAGGAGCCTTGCCATCATCTCGAAGTCCAGCAATTAACTTCGTGGGATCAGAATCGAAATAGTGGCTGACATCGGTGAGTGAGATTTCAGCTGAATCCAAGTTTTGAAACGTCACATCGGCAGTTTTCATCACCGACTCAAAGACGTCTCGATTCTGGTTCATCTCGCCAGGATTATCGGCATTGAAAGCAAACGTTTTACGGGAGAGGTACATCTCTTGAAGCTCTCCTTCTTCTTCCCATGTGCTGTTCTCAACGGCAAGGTTCACATTGGAGCTGTAGCTTCCACTGGCATTGGAGAACACTCGACAGGCAGCGTCCCGCACACTTGTCCCTTCTTTCTCAGCCTGTTCAAGCGAATGCTTCCTTACAAAGTTTTGATCAAGCGGCTCATCAGCCTCGGCAGCCATCTTCACTGCCTGATCAATCAAAGCCATCTGATTGATAAACAAATCACGGAACACTCCGGAGCAATTCACCACCACATCAATACGGGGACGACCCAATTCCTCTAGGGAAAGGAGCTCAAGTTTGTTGACACGACCAACGGAGTCGGGCATGGGCTTCACACCAACAAACCAAAGGATTTGAGCGAGAGACTCGCCGTAGGTTTTGATGTTGTCGGTTCCCCAAAGAACGCAGGCAATGGTTTCAGGCCAAGCACCCTGTTCTTCTCGCTGTCGTTCAATCAGTTTGTCCACCACTCCCTTCGCTGCAGCAACTGCGGCGCGAGTTGGAATGGCCTGAGGGTCGAGGGCGTGAATGTTTTTGCCACTCGGCAAAACTCCCGGATTACGGATCGGATCTCCACCAGGACCGGGCAGGATGTATTCACCATCGAGAGCTTTCAACAAACTCTCCATTTCCATATCAGCGCAGATTTGTTCCAGGCAGAAGCGCAAATAGCCGAACAACTTATCGAGCTCAGTGGCATCAACCTGAGCAAAATCAGAGTTACAGCAAGCCCTGAGCCATGGAGATGGCAACTTAAAACCAAAGCGAGCAAGAACGTCGTAGAACCAGCCGAAACTATTTCGCATGCTCACCCGGCCATCCAGACCGGTCAGCGACCGCACCATGGCTCCCACCGCAGCACGGCATGTCTCCGTAATTGTGCGGTTGAGTTCCACATCGGCGAGCACACCGTTGTCGTTGCCCTGATAGATGTCTTCAATGCTGCGGCCAATCGACTCCGCTAACAGACCAGGCAAAGACCGCAGGCCATCTTCCTCGCGTTCCAATGCAGCAATGCTGACCAGTGTGGCGATTGCTTCCTCCGCCGTAGGAGGTCGACCAATCGTGTGTAAACCACAGGGCAACAAACGACTTTCGATCTCCATCAATTGCCGGTAAACGGCTCCAACCAAAGCGTCGCGACCCTCAAGATCAATTGATCCGGCATCGTCCTCAGGTAGGTCGACATCTTTATCGAGATTGCACTGCCGCGCCGTTTCAACAATCGTGTTAACGATTTGAACCCCACGGCCACCTTCCCGCAGCTGCTGATAAGAGCCCACCAGCTCACCAAGCTCCTTCAGCCCCTTGTAGAGGCCAGCATTTTCTGCCGGAGGTGTGAGGTAGCTAATGGTGGAGGCATACCCACGACGCTTCGCGATTGTTGCTTCAGATGGATTATTTGCGGCGTAGTAATAGAGGTTGGGAAGATCACCAATCAACGAGTCTGGGTAACAGGTTTCACTCATGCCCATTTGCTTTCCAGGCATGAACTCCAGCGAGCCATGGGTGCCGAAGTGGAGAACGGCATCCGCCTTCCAAATCTTTTGGAGATAGGTGTAGTAGGCGGCAAATCCATGATGGGGGCTTGCACTGCGGGAGTACAGCAGGCGCATCGGATCGCCTTCGTAGCCAAAGGTGGGCTGGACGCCAACAAAAATATTGCCGAAATGGCGACCAAACACCAACAGGTTTTGTCCATCGCTGTTGAGATTTCCAGGGGGTTTCCCCCAGTTCTCCTCCAGACGACTGGAGTAGGGCGTAAGGCGCTCGTATTCCTCAACACTCATGCGATGGGCAATCGATAGCTCAGGAGAACCCTGCATCGCTTCTGGATCGTTGATCACCGCTTCCAGGAGGGCTTTGGGAGAACTCGGCAGGTTCTGCACGTCGTATCCCTTGGCCTTCATTTCCTGCATCACGCGATGAATCGAGCCAAAAACATCGAGATAAGCAGCAGTACCAACGTTGCCCTTATCAGGAGGGAAGCTGAAAACAGTGATGGCAAGTTTCTTATCGACGCGGGGCTTGGTCCGCAACGAGGACCAACGAATCGCCCGTTCAGCTATCGCATCGATGCGATCTTGAAGGGTATGAGCTTTCCCGGTGGCGTCGTCTCGACCCGACAGCACGATGGGTTCGATCGCGCCATCCAACTCAGGGATGGCGATCTGAAGAGCCACCTGCACTGGATGTAAGCCAAGGTCGCTGCCCTCCCATTCTTGAGTGGTTTGGAACACCAATGGCAACGCCACCATGTAAGGGCGATTGAGCTTCTTCAGAGACTCAATCGCCTTGGGGTGATCCTGACGAGCTGGTCCCCCCACAAGGGCGAATCCTGTTAAGGACACAATGCCGTCCACCAACGGCTGCTCTGGATTGAGTGGGTCGAAGAAAAAAGCGTTGACGGGCCTCGAAAAGTCGAGTCCACCACAAAAGATCGGAATCACCCGAGCTCCGCGGTATTCCAGTTCTTGAATCGTGGCGACGTAATGAGCGTCGTCTCCCGTCACGATGTGGCTGCGTTGCAACACCAGACCAATCACCGGGCCAGTTCTGGCCTGCTCAGACAGATCAGTGCGGCTTGCGTTCCAATTCAGATACTCCTTGAGATCCTCAAACATCGATGGAGCCATGGGATGCCAGATCCCGAGATCTGGAAAAACCTCCGGTTCCGCCACATTCATCGCTGGGCGCTCCTCCCCTTCGGCGGGGGGGAACACGTATTTATCCGCCAACATCAGCAGGAAATTCCGAAGATTGTCCGGGGTGCCTCCAAGCCAATACTGAAAGCTGAGCATGAAGCTGCGCGCATCCTGCGCTTTCTCCACTGGCAGGTATTTCAGAACAGTGGGAAGTGTGTTCAGCAGCTTGAGCATGGCGTCTTGAAAACCGGCTCCACCGGCCTCCTTCCGCTTTTTCATGAAGCCGGCAATCGCACTTTTGCTCTGGCCAAGCTGCGCCATCGAGAAGCTGCCGAGCTTGTTCAGCCGCATCACCTCTGGCATCGAGGGGAACACAACGGCTGCCTTTAAACGATCGCGGTGGGGAGCAACGGCGTCCACCACCTTCTGGGCCAAGTCTTCAATGAAAATCAACGAGGCGATAAAAACGTCTGCCTCAGCTACATCCGCACAAAAACCGGCGTAATTGTCGTCATCACGCAACTCTTCGATGAGATAGCCGCTCAACTCAATCCCGAGCTCAGAACCCGCTGCATTCAGGGCATTAGCCGCTTGGGTCAACGCGTTCTGGTACTGGGGTTCCAGCACCACATACACGGCCTTCATCACCGATTTGTGGTTCTGACCATCAACAGGGGCAACGCGGCGATTAGCGGAGCGGACCTGTGTGAACATCTGCGCACTTCGAGCTAAGTACAGAACTTAATGGCGCTTCCTCTCGAGGACCTGAAAGATATCGATTGGTTTCGATTGGGCGTCAAACGTGTGGGCCCATAGGCTTTGGGTGTTCGCGCCGCTTCGATGTCCTCTCCAATTCCTGTTGTTGTTGCGGGAGCTCTCGGCCGCATGGGCGCGGAAGTCATCAACGCGGTCGTCAACGCCGAGGACTGCCAACTGGTGGGAGCGATCGACAACACCCCCGGCAAGGAGGGGACAGATGTGGGGCTAGAGCTCGGTATCAAAGAACTAGAGGTGGCCGTCACAGCCGATTTCGAAGGTTGCCTCTGTGCCGTAAGCCAATCGGTACGCAATTCCGACCAGAACGCTGTGCTGGTGGATTTCACCCATCCTTCTGTGGTGTTTGATCACACCAGAGCTGCAATCGCCTACGGCGTGCATCCGGTGATTGGCACCACAGGACTCAGCCCTACACAACTGAACGATCTCACTGAGTTTTCAGCCAAAGCTTCGATCGGAGGGGCGGTGATTCCCAATTTCTCCGTCGGGATGGTGCTCTTGCAGCAAGCCGCGGCGGCAGCGGCCCGTTTCTATGACCACGCCGAGCTCACTGAGCTTCATCACAACCGCAAGGCGGACGCTCCGAGTGGCACCTGCATCAAAACAGCCGAACTCATGGAAGAGGTCAAACAAAGCTTCAACCCAGCGGAGCTGGATGAGCATGAATCGCTGCAAGGTTCACGGGGAGGGGTTCGGGACAGCGGACTCCACCTTCATTCCCTGCGCTTACCGGGGCTTGTCGCCCATCAAGAGGTGATGTTTGGTGCACCAGGTGAGACTTACACCCTCCGCCACGACACGATTGATCGATCGGCCTACATGCCTGGAGTTTTGCTCACTATTCGAAAAGTGGGTTCTCTCCAACAATTGGTCTATGGCCTGGAAAGGCTGATTTGAACAACTACTGATGTTGATTCCGCTCCGTCCCGGTGAACTGCAACGGCTGATTCCAGCGGTCGCCACAGCAGGTCAATTTCGATTTTCCCTTGGCTCAGCCCAAGAAATTTTGCAGCGGGTGATGGTGGCCACCATTGGTGGCGTGATCACATTGCTGATCAGCCAAAGCCAAATGTCGAGCCGTTGGGGGCCTTTTTGGCTCGTGACGGGCGTGGTGTTTTTGCTTTACATCCTTTGGGGTCCGATTGTTCAGGCAGGGCAGCGCAATGCCACGCTGCGCCGCTATCCCTCCGCGGCACTTTTTGAGGGGGAGGTCGCGACAGTAACGACGCGCGAACGCGTCGAAAACCGCCATGAGCAGGCTGATGGCCGCGGAAAACTGGAGCTGATCGAGAATCGACGCACCTGGATGCTGCTGGAGCTCGAGGACGAGGAGGGCTACTTGGGACGAGTGGCCTTTCCGATGGAGAAAAACCACAAAACGATTCGAGCAGGAACCGTGATTCGCTGCTTGGTCTTAAGCGAGCGGAAAGATTTTTCGCGGATTGGAGCGCTCAGCGATGCGTGGCTCCCAGGATTGCGGATGTGGGTTGGTGAGTACCCATATCTATTGAGGCCAGCCTTTGAAGAGCTTTGCCGACTTCGCTTATCCCGCGCTGCCAGAAATTGAGCGATTTGTAACGATTCCGCAAACTTGGTTTACACTTCTTCGCAAAGACGCCTTCGGATGTCCATGACTCAGTCCACTCCTTCATCACCCGTGATCCGTGGCGCCACCGTCACCACCGAAGATGGCGGCCGTCTCAACGCCTTTGCAGCAGAGCCCCGCATGGAAGTTGTGGAAGCAACTCAGGGCTGGGGCTTCCACGACCGCGCTGAAAAGCTGAACGGACGTCTCGCCATGCTCGGCTTCATTGCACTGATGGCAACTGAGATCGCCATGGGCGGCGAAGCTTTCACCCACGGTTTGCTCGGCCTCGGCTGATTCTCACGGTTCACCGGCATGACTCGCCACACTCTTGTGATGGCGAGTTTTTTATTGGAAACCCATGTCATGGGGGCCGGTCCGACCGGTTGCATGGTGGCCTTGGCCTTGGCGCAACAAAACCAGCGCGTGGTTTTGTTTGACCCTCAAGCCTTTGACGCACTGACATCTCGTAGTCGTGCCTACGCCATTACCCATTCCAGCCGTCGACTCATGCAGCGCTTGGGCGTTTGGGATGAGCTCCGGAAGGATTTGGTGGCCTTCGAACAACTCGACCTTCGTGATCTTGCGGCAGGTCATCAGGTGCTGTTCGTTTCGGATGATTTGGCCGAAAAGAACCGCGGCCATCACGGGATCGGCTGGATTCTTGACCACCGACCTTTGATGACTGCTCTTTTGCAAAGACTTCAAGAGTCGGCGCTTGTGCGGTTGCATCTCGGTGGCGAGGCCGCTCCCATACCGAGCCCCGACAGCCTTGTGATCGCAGCCGATGGACCGTCGTCTCCGACCCGTGAAAGCTGGGGCATTCGGTGTTGGCAGCATCGCTATCGGCAGGGATGCCTAACCGCCAAGGTGGTGCTTCGAGGTGTCCAAGCCAATCAGGCCTGCGAATTATTTCGGCCTGAAGGACCGCTTGCCGTCTTACCGCTTGGCAACGAACATTTCCAAGTGGTTTGGAGCGCACCGATGCAGCGCTGCCAAGACCGCAGCGCGTTACCTCCAAGCGAATTCCTAGACCAACTGGCTGGAATTTTGCCCCAGGGCATCGACCCAGACCTTCTTTTGGATCAGCCCAAGGCCTTCCCCCAACAATGGATGCTGGCGCGTCGCCTCAGCCGAGGCCGTGGCGTTTTGGTCGGAGAAGCTGGGCACCGCTGCCATCCGGTAGGTGGACAAGGCTTAAACCTTTGTTGGCGGGATGTTGATGTGTTGGTGAAGTCGGTGCAGAAAGGCGGCACCGCGAAGCGGATCGCAGCCCGTTATGGACGTCAACGCTGGATCGATCTGATCTTGGTTGGTACTGCCACGGACTTACTGGTGCGATGTTTCTCGAATCGCATCGGCCTGATTGTTGTTTTTAGGCGGATTGCCCTGCAACTGCTCAAGCAGAGCCGTGGCCTGCGGCAACTCAGTCTCCGGGCGATGACCGACGGCCCCCTGCAGATCGGACAGGCGTTGCCAGACTGATTGAGGAAGTGGAGTTGTCATGGTGATGTGCAGCCATCCACAGCCATCCGCACCGGAGGACTTAGAGCAGTTTTTGTTGCGCCGTGTTGGGTTAAGCCTGAACGCCCTGCAGCTTGGGTTGCGACAGGCAGAGCTCGAGCAAGCTCCCTTACCCATTGTTTTATGGAGCTTCGGGTTACTCAACCTGGAGCAACTTCAAACGGTGCTGGATTGGCAGGACGCTCAGTCGTAGGCGAGCAAGGATTCAACGGATAGATCCTTTGGCAGCACTGTTCTACCGCCGAGCCCCTTGAGCTCAATCACAAACGCAAAACCCACCAAATCTCCGCCGGCCTGGGTTACCAACTGCGCGGTTGCAGCCGCGGTGCCGCCGGTGGCGAGTAGGTCGTCCACCACCAAAACCCTCGGTTGGCCCACCAATGCATCGGCCTGAATTTCAAGCCGGTCGCTGCCGTACTCAAGCGAATAATCAATTCCAACAACATCGCCGGGCAACTTGCCGGGCTTCCGAACCGGCACAAAACCAAGGCCACACTGATGAGCGAGGGGAGCACCCACGATGAATCCCCGGGATTCGATTCCCACAATCAAGTCCGGACGAGTTCGCTCACACACCAAAGAAAGCAGACGGATCACTTCCGCAACCGCTTCGGGGGAACGCAGCATCGGATTGATGTCTCGAAACAGAATCCCAGGCTTGGGAAAATCTGGAATCGTCCGGATATGCGATTGAAGATCCAAAGCCAGGTGACGAGAGGGCATAACCCCTGGCATCATCGCAGCCATGACAGAAGTTCCTCAGCAGTCTGGTGCCCACCTCAGCCGTCG
>ERZ802824.614-NODE-614-length-19708-cov-12.7889_pt1 | contig 19708 bp, 15 predicted proteins | sample MGYA00345650_ERZ802824 | MGnify/ENA primary metagenome ERZ802824 (study PRJEB30503, sample SAMEA104212361) | marine metagenome | biome: Westerlies Biome; feature: [SRF] surface water layer (ENVO:00010504) within the epipelagic zone...; material: water... | reverse complement strand
TGATAAATTTCATGGTTTCTCTCCCGCATGTGTCACGGGTAAACCCGTGGAATACCATGGGCTGCCCGGTCGTGAAGAAGCCACTGGTCGTGGCGTCGGACTTCTCACCCTAAAACTCCTCAGCCGTCTTGGTCGACGAATACCAGGTACCCGGGTTGTGATACAAGGTTTTGGTAATGTCGGCACGCACACGGCAAAGTTTCTTCGAGATGCAGAGTGTCGAATTATCGCCGTAGGTGACGCGACCGCAAACTTTTACCGCGAAGAGGGGCTCGATGTGCTCGAGATGATTCGATACGTCCACAGCAATGGTGGAACGCTGGCTGGCTATACCGGAGGGGATGCCATTTCTCACCAGGAACTTCTGTTCTGTAACTGCGACGTCCTGATTCCAGCCGCCCTTGGAGGAGTTCTAACAAGTGAAAATGCGGGGCATATCAAGGCACCAATTGTTGTTGAAGCAGCAAATGCACCGACGAACCCTGCCGCCGACGCATTCTTTGATGAGATTGGAGTCACGGTGCTCCCTGACATCCTTTGTAACGCAGGTGGTGTGACTGCAAGTTGGTTTGAGTGGGTACAAAACCGCCAGCATTATCAGTGGGGAATGAACCGAGTTCGACAAGAACTAGACCGTATTCTCGGTGAAGCCTTCGAACAAGTCTGGCAGCTCGCCTCATCGAGAAAGGTTTCTCTACGAACAGCTGCTTTTATGCTGGGCGTTGGAAGAGTACATCGAGCAACTGAACTTGGCGGCATTGAATAATCCTCGGACAACTCACCAAAGCCAGCTATCTGATGTAAATGTGCCTACGGTTATTCTGAAACGCCGGACGCCGCGACCCAAACTCGTATCAGGGATGGTCTGCCGCACGCCCTGCTTTCTCGTTTCCCTTGGGCCGATACCAGGAACCACGCAACCAACTGCTAATAAGTTCAATCTGCTCACGCGTTAAGGCTGGCAGACCACCTTCAGATGCCACTCCAAATCGTGGCATACGATCGTTGGTATCAGGATAGAACCGTTGGTGAGTTGGATCAGTAATGATGCCTACTACCCACTCCGTAGAACCCCATCCGTTCAAGTCGGGGGCATAACCGAGCTCTGTCTCATTCTCTCGATACGGATGGCAACTTCCACAGCGATCAGTATCAGCAATCAATTCCCTTCCTCGTTTGACGAGCTTCTTGCTTTCGGCGCCCTTGAGCAGACGAGCCTCTTCAACAAGCGCGAACACTACAGCTTCTTTATCTGCTTGCTTCCAGACATCTTTGTCCGTGAAGTCCTCTGAAACGAATGAAACCATGTCACCTTCACTGTGCGCTGTATTCCCAAAATAAGCAGCGCTGGCAACCTGCTTGGGATCAAGCAGTCCTCGCACCCAAGATTCTCCTCCAAATTCAAAAAGATTCGCAGCAGAACCTTTTGCAAACACCTGCTCAGCACCTTCTACAGAAGGATCAACATGTGCATGACAACTTGCACAGTGCTGTGCGAATAATCTCGGCCCTTGCGTCAGCGGATCACTACGCACCAACGAGAGTGCTCCAGTAGGTGGAATCTTCTCAGGGCGTCCTGCGAGTTCTATTGCTCGATCAGCATCAGTCCCCGCCTGCTTCACAGCACTCAAAAACGCCTCGGAACGACGAATGGCCTCAAGCTTATGACGCCTGTTCTCAAAGTCAGCTATTTTCTTTTCATCATGCCCCAGTGCCGCCGCAATCTTGTCACTATCTCCTCCCGTTGATTCAAGCACCTTTTCAACGTCTGCAAAGGCAGACCGGTCCACCCAAAGCGCATAGTAATCTTCATGAACCGCCATTGCTGTCAAAAGGCCGGCTCCTGACAAGATTGCGATTGTAAAAACCACATTAAAACGATGGCCAAGTTTCCATTGCCCCAAAATTGGCATAAGAAACATCACACCCAACGTAGCTCCCGGCACGACGATGGCTCCAAGAAACTCACCCGTCGCCCCCCAACCCTCGAAAACCTTAAGAAACTGAAACAGAAACAGGAAGTACCATTCCGGCCGGGCGGCAGCATACGGTTCGGATGGATCAGCCGGCGCACCAAGTTCTGCTCCAAGATGCCCAGAAATGATGGGTTCACCTGCGAGAATAGCTCGCAACGCGGGCAGAAGAATCACACCAAGAACAACTGCCATCACAGCAAGCATCGCAACCGCGTCCTTGAGCACTTGATCCGGCCAAAACATTGCATCGGGCTGGGTGATTGGTTGCTTGGCATGCAGGCCATGTTTACGAAATAGCGAAAGATGCAAGACAAGAAAGAGAACCAACGTTGCCGGCAAAAACCCTGCATGCAATGCAAAGAATCGGGTGAGTGTGTGGTGCCCATAGTCAGGCCCGCCTACAACAAGCTGCTGAATTGATGGTCCTATCAGTGGCACAAGACCAGCCAAATTGGTCGCAACGCGAGTCGCCCAATAACCTTTCTGGTCCCACGGCAAAAGGTATCCCGTAAGGGCCATGCCGAGAACCAATGTCATCAATACCAGCCCTAACCAAAAGTTCACTTCACGCGGAGCACGATACGCGCCGTCAATCACAACCTGCATGACATGAAGAGCTAGCAATACAATCATTGCTTGGGCCATCACGTGATGAATACCTCGAAGGAGCCAGCCCCCTGTCATCTCGTACTGAATGAAATAAACACTTTCCCAGGCAGTCTGTGCGCTGGCTGAATAACTCGCCCAGAGCACCAAGCCGGTAATAACCTGTGTCATGAAAGCAAAAACAAGCGTGCTTCCCCAGACGTAACGCCAACGAGCCCCACCCGGAACTCGCTCGTAAAGTGCGCTTTTAAGAAGGGCTCGGTAGCCTGTTCTGCTATCAAGCCAATTACCAAGCCCGCGTGTACCAGCTGAAACGTGGGCATCCGAAGATCTGTCAGGACTGTGGGTGTCTGTCATTTCCGAGCCACCTTCTCTTCGGTACCTGAATAAAAATTCTGCCACTTTACAGATACCGCACCCGACTTGCTGACATCACATTCAAGACTGTCCATTGACCGAGGGCTTGGGCTTGGTGCAACAATACCACCATCAAGAGTAAAACTGCTGTTATGACATGGGCATCGAAAACAACCTGCTGCCTTGTCTAATTCAACAAAGCAGCCGGCATGGGGGCACGTCGCGGAAAGGGCCTCCACACGATCACTCCCCTCCTCTCTTTTTACATATACTGCGCCAATCGGTTCAGCTTTGAATCCTGTCCACGCGTCAACTCGATCAGCGATCACTGGAAACTGCCGAGGCTGACCATCTGCAGGAACATTTGTCAGGTCAGTCAGCGGAAGGAATGTAGCCGCACCCGATGAGCGACGTAAAGGATCAAGAAACGCCCAGAGTGCAGCGCCAAAAGGTGGAACTGTGGCAAGGCCTCCGCACAGGATTGCTAAAGCACCTGTCAGGAAGCTCCGCCGCTTTGTCTTCGTGTCAGCTGGTTCTTGATGTGATTCCACGGTCACGCCCGGACCTCCCTTTTGAATTCTCTTTATTTCCAAGAATGTTGGTGAGGATACACCATTACAACCAGTCTATCCTTTTGCCGCATCAGTATTGACCGAATCATCCAACGGAAACTTCCTGAACGGAACGAATTCACGCCGGATGAAGAGCATGCCACGCGGCATCGACAGCTTCTGTCACCTGTTTCTCAATCTCGTCGAATGCCCCTGTGGTAATCGCCCCGGCTGCTGCTTTATGGCCGCCGCCACCAAAGTGGCCGGCGAGAGCGCTGCAGTCAGCAGCACCACGACTCCGAAAACTGAGTTTCACCCTCTTATCAGGCTGCTCAATCATAATTGCCGCAACCTGTGTTCCCTTCACCGCAAGAGTCAGGTTAATAAGATCCTCAGTATCAGCGGGTGAAGCACCGACCTCTTTGATATCGGACTGACGGACTGTTGAAACAATACAGTTGCCGTCGTTAAAGGTCCGTGCTCCGGCAAGTGTTCGTCCGACGAGATGCAGTCGAGCAAGTGTATCCTGCTCAAAAAGTTCCCTGTAGATAAATGGAGGACTCGCGCCGGCATCAACAAGACGAGCAGCGACACGAAATGTCTCACCGCTTGCAGACGGAAAGCGGAATCCTCCGGTATCAGTAGAGAGCCCAGCGTACAGTGGCGTTGCAATCGATTCAGTAAGGGGAACTCGCAAGCGAAGACCGATTTCATACACAATTCGCGCTGTTGCTTCGGCTGTCGGATCTTTAAACCACCGATCAGACAGATCATCTTCACTCACATGATGATCAACAACAACAACACGTTCCCGCTGTCGCTTGAGCACCTCTCCCATTGCCCCAAGCTGCGCCCACGCACTGGTATCAAGAACTATCAGCAGATCACGATCATCAAGGTCTGCTGGTGTAATACCTTGCGCTAATGACTCCAATTTACGACGAGGATCAATCCACTGAAGACTGGCTGGCGTTTCCTGAGCATTCACTATTCGGACATCCTTACCCACAGCCTCGAGAATCCCGGCCATTCCTAACTCACTACCAAGAGCATCGCAGTCGGGCCGAACATGACTTGTGAGCACAACCCGCTTTGACTCATCAAGAACTTTGAGAAATGCAGACCAATCGAGACGCATGGAATTTTCCTTTGTTGAAACACGAAATTAAGCGAAATAAAAGATATCTATCAAAACCTGGCCTTATCAGTTTAACCGGAAAAAGAAGCTGACGAGAGTGAAACCCGTTGAGCTTGTGGTTTTTCTAAATTGAGCTGTGACAGGGATTCGATCTGCGCAACATCCGCATGTAGCTGCTTCGTAAGTGCATCGACTCCCTCAAATTTTTCGGTTGCCCGAATGCGTTGAAAAAATTCTACCTGCAGCACCTGCCCGTAAAGATCACCTGAGAAACCAAGAAGATGAACTTCTATAGTTTTGTTCGCAGCGCCAAACGTAAGGTTCTTCCCGACATGGATCGCTGCACCATACCGGGCACCAGATGCTATCGTAGCAACGCCTGCATAGACACCGTCCTGAGGAACAAGCGTATACACACTTCCAAGATTTGCCGTCGGAAAACCAAGCTCCTTGCCACGTCGCTGTCCTTGCTCAACCTGCCCCTCTACCCTGTAGGGAAAAACAAGCAACTCATTTGCGTCTGTTACATTTCCTTCTTCTAACAAGCCACGTATTCTTGAACTCGAGACTGCAGTGCCAGAAATCCGCACAGGGGATACTGCCGTCAACTCAATTGAATCTCTGTCAGCCCAGCGCTTCAGATCTGACAATGTTCCGTGTCGATTGCGACCAAAATGAAAGTCCTCACCCTCAGCAATAGCAGCCGAGTGAAAACACCGACACAGAACCTCGCTGTAAAACTCTTCAGCCGAGAGATTCAACAACTCTGGTGTTGTAGTAAGAACAAAAACTGCATCCAGACCCAGAGAGAGGAGGAGCTCTGCACGCCGTTGTGTAGTCGTTAAGAAATGCCTGGCAAGGCTTGGATGAAGCAGTTCAGCAGGATGAGGGTCAAACGTTAATGCGACAGACGGCAGACCAAGCGGCCGAACCGAACTAATCAGCCTCGCGACAATTTCCCGATGCCCGAGATGCACACCATCAAAGTTTCCGACCGTGATCCCGCAGCCATTTTCAGGCAACGCTACGCCTTCGTGGTTACTGAAAACGGTTCCTGAAAATGTTCGTGGCACGTGTGAAAATTACAGAAAGCGGTAAATTAGGTGAAGGTGTACTAGTTGAAATGATACCAACGAGAAGTGCAACCCAATCAGCAACAATGGCTCTCCGAGTATGATACGAAAACCTGAGAGTGATTTTTCTTTCGAGTCACACGCCCTATGACTACCCAACCTGATCAAAAACAAATCTATCTCAATGCAGAGATGGCAAGCCGCTTGGCCGGAATTGATATCGGCAGCAACAGCGTACGACTTCTGGTTGCTGAAGTATTCCGAGGAAGTAGTTACCGAATTCTCGATGAGGAACGTGAACCAACACGACTCGCCCGCAGCATCTCCTCTGACGGCCGACTCGATGAAGATGCGATGGAGAGGACTCTCGACGCCCTAGCGACATTCAAACAAATCGCTGCTGGTTACCAGGTTTCAGCACTGCGTACGATTGCTACATGCGCTGTTCGAGAAGCCACAAACGGTCCTGAGTTCTGTGAACGAATACAAAAGAACGTTGGGTTAAATGTTGAGGTTATATCTGGAGAGAGAGAGGCTCGACTTGCCTTCTCCAGCGTGCAGCATGCCTTTGACCTGCATGGAAAAAATATTGTTATTGCTGACATCGGAGGCGGCAGCACAGAAGTTGTCTTCGCCACCGGATCCCTCGTGGAATCTATTTTTTCTACACCGCTTGGAGCAGTGAGGCTTACGGAACGATGTGGAATCGGGAGTGGGGCTGACGGCGTCGAATTTCAGCAAGGCCTCATTAAGCTCGACAAAGAAATTACCGGGTGTCTCAAACGCGAGACGAGCCGACCTCTGTTTGCGCCGCATTTCCTCGTAGGCTCCGGTGGCACCTTCACTACCCTTGCTGAACTGGTCATGGCATCCAAGAAGGAGGCCGACATCCCGGTCGCTGGCTACAAGGTTTCCCACGCAGAACTCCGGCATCTTCTTGATCAACTCAAAAAAATGTCGCTTCGATCGCGGAAATCAATGGCAGGCATGTCCTCCGACAGGGCTGATATCATTATCGCCGGACTCTCTATTATTGATGGCCTTCTCAAACGATTTCGAGTGAATACGATCCTTGTACACACCCGAGGCGTTCGCGATGGGCTCATTCGCGAAATGGTAGATGAGTACTTTGGTGGCCAGACAAACGATCCTGCTGAAAGTGAACGAGCGGTCGAACGGCTTGCAGAGACATGCTCTGGTGAATTGGAGCATGGCCGGACCGTTGCGGCATTAGCCGGGAGAATTTACGACCAACTTGCCTCACCACTCAAGCTTCTACCAGCTGACCGAAAAATTCTTGAAACAGCTGCGCGGCTCCAAGACGTTGGGTACGTCATCAACTATGACCAGCATCACAAGCACAGTTATCACCTCATACGGAACAGTAGGCTCCCTGGAATCTTGGGCCCTGATCTTGAGATGATTGCGAACATCGCACGCTATCATCGTGGAGCATTCCCTAAGAAAAAACACCAGAACTTTTCACGACTTTCCTCTGATGATCAACAGCGGGTTCGGAGCATGGCAGCTATCTTACGACTCGCTGGGGGCCTCGACCGAAGTCGATCACAGCAAGTAAAAGATGTGCTTGCCAGCATTGATAACGATGGTGCAAATCTCGTCGTTGTATCAGACGCCAACCCTCAAGTAGACATCTGGGGGGCAGAGCGGAGAACTGATCTTTTTGAGAAAGCATTCGACATGCCCGTTCGGATCCGGTGGGCTGGACCACACAAAGAGAGCGTGTGACCTAGGGACTGACCATTCAGGGATATCAACTGGTTCAGCCATGCATGCTCACGCCATTGCCTTACAGAACGGATAAGTCATACGACCGGCCCCGCAGGAACGTATTTTTTGCCCCTTCAGCCCTTCGGCATCTTTCACCGAGTAGAATTAAGAAGACTCAATTGTGCCGAAACTCTGACTGACTCTATTTTCCGTCCATCTGGCGTCCAGACACCATGAATTTTAAAAAACACTCTTTTGTGATTCTTACACTCCTGACGGCTGCCTGCATTGCTTCATCCGCCGAAGCTGCTCGCTGGAGGAAAACAAAATCCTCGAGTTACCAGAATACTGGCACCCCCAGAAATCAGGCGCGTTACGAACCAGGGGCAAGCCCATATGTGACCGGAATTGAGGGCCGACCCCGCTATTATGTACCGCCGACGATACCGCGAACGCCGACATGGAAAATGTACGGAACAGAGCCGGGGGTCGCCCCAGGCGACTGGCCACGCTACGCTCCATTTGGATTCGGTGGCTATCGATTCCCGGCTGTGGGTAACGCAGCGTATCGCTGAACAGGACGGAAAACAGTGAGCCACCTTACAGGAGGCTCAACTCACCGTGCCAGATCTTCTTGAAATAACGCCAAACGGTCTCTACTGCGCAGCGGGTAATTTTTACATCGATCCCTGGCGACCGGTATCGCATGCCGTTATCACCCACGCTCATGCTGACCATGCCCGGCCGGGCAGTGATCGTTACCTTTGCGCCGCACCCGGCAAGCATGTCTTGCGTACCCGCATGGGCAGTCAGGCACTCATCAACACACTAAAATATAATGAACATATCACCATAAATGGAGTTGATGTTTCGCTCCATCCTGCAGGTCATCTTTTAGGATCCTCGCAAGTGCGAGTGAGTCATCGGGGGATAACTTGGGTCGTAACTGGTGATTACAAACTTCAAAACGATACAACGTGCGACTGTTTTGAATCAGTTCCCTGTGATGTCTTTGTCACAGAAAGCACCTTTGGCTTACCTGTGTATCGTTGGCCTGATCCAGAAACTGTTGCTCATGAAATAAATGCTTGGTGGAGAGCGAACACCGAATCTGGTCGAACCAGCGTGCTATTGGCGTATGCACTCGGCAAGGCGCAGCGGCTCGCCTCATTACTTGATCCATCGATCGGACCAATTTATGGACATGGCGCAGTGATGAAACTCGTTGAAGCCTATCGTGCAAGTGGCGTACGACTTCCACCGATTAACCGCATACCTCCTCACAGCCGAAAAATAGGCGGTGGACGTGGGATTGTTATCGCTCCGCCAAGTGCTGCAGGTACAACCTGGATCAACCGCTTTGGTGAGACATCTCTTGCTATGGTCTCGGGCTGGATGCTTCTTCGTGGCGTCCGACGACGACGTGGGATTCCGAAGGGCTTTATCCTCTCTGATCACGTTGACTATCCAGACCTTATGCAGGCGGTTCACGCTTCCGGCGCACAGCGAGTTTTGGTTACTCACGGTTTTACCGACATAGTCGCACGACTACTTACAGAACGAGGCCTCAAGGCAGAGGTACTTGCAACACGCTTTATTGGTGAGACAAATCCTGATGATGGTGATACAGATGAAGACGCCCAAGATCTTCAGGCACCCACCCATGAATCTATCGACACTGACAAAAAAGATACAGAGGATGCACAATGAAACGCTTCTCTGATCTGTATTGGAAACTGGATAGCACAACCAGTACGAACCAAAAGATTGAAGCCCTGAAAGAGTACTTTGTATCGGCGCCTCCTGAAGACGCTGCATGTGGGCTGCGAGTGCTGTGTGGAGCAAAACAACTACGGGCTGTATCGACACGATCACTCAGAGAGTGGGCTGCAGAATTCGCCGAAATTCCTCTCTGGCTTGTTGAAGAGAGCTATGCTCATGTTGGCGACCTTGCTGAGACACTTGCCCTCATCTTACCGGATCAACTCACACAAGAACCAAACAGCAAAGACCACAGCACTGAACCGCTACCACTCTCTCGTTGCTTTGAGGCAACAATACGTGGACTGAAGGGAAAACCAGATAGCTACAAACGACAGGTCGTTGAGGAAACATGGAAACGGTTGACGCCCCGTGAACGAATTGTCTGGCACAAACTGCTAACCGGTGGCTGCCGCGTTGGCGTATCGAGAACTTTAGTTGCACGAGCGCTCGCAGAAATGTCTGGTTTGGAGCCAGCAGTGCTTGCCGAACGAATGATGGCCGCAACAATTGAGACCGCAGAAGACTTTCAGTCGCTTATTTCACCACACCCCACGTCTGCTGACAGCCTCCGCCCCTACCCGTTCTTTCTTGCTTCGCCAATTAGCAATGAACCTCAGGAACTTGGCTCCGTTATGGACTGGCAAGCCGAATGGAAGTGGGACGGCATGCGGGCTCAGGTTGTGCGGCGGTCTGCTGGGATCTCTATCTGGAGCCGAGGCGAAGAACGAATGAATGATGCCTTCCCTGAAATCGTAGAAGCTGCAGAACATCTTCCTGATGGCACTGTTCTCGACGGGGAACTGCTTGCAGCCCACCCGAACAATCTCCTTCCCTTCTCAATGCTGTCGAGAAGGGCAAGCCGTAAACGTGCCGGCAAAAAGATTCGCACTGAAATCCCAGCGGTCTTTGTTGCGTACGACCTGCTTGAAGCACGGGGGAAGGACATCCGTTCAGAGCCACTTTCTTTTCGCCGAAGGGAACTCCTCACTGTAGTGCCATCGGCTTTTCAGCGACAACCGGCACTGTCTGGCGGACCAGCCACACTTCACCACAATCCTGCCGCGAGCAGTGACATCAGAATGTTTCACTCTCCTCTTATTGATGGTCATTCGTGGGACGACCTCGCCCTCACTCGTCAACAAGCCCGCCGACGTGGTGTTGAAGGGCTCATGCTCAAACGAATCGCAAGCAGCTACGCACATGGACGACCCCGAGGCGATTGGTGGAAGTGGAAGGTGGAGCCGCTCGAAATTGATGCCGTGCTCCATTATGCCCAGGCTGGGCATGGCCGCCGTGCCGGTCTTCACACCGACTATACGCTTGGTGTCTGGGACGGAGATCAACTTGTGACTGTCGCAAAAGCCTATAGTGGGCTATCAGACAAGGAACTTATTGAAATCGACAAGATTATTCGTAGTACTACGATTGAACGACATGGTCCAGTTCGCGTCGTACGGCCAACGCTTGTGTTTCAACTGGCCTTTGAAAATGTATCGAGATCAACCCGTCATAAGTCGGGCATAGCGGTTCGCTTTCCACGAATAGCGAGATGGAGACGTGACAAACTTCCTCATGAGGCAGCGACACTCAGCGACTTGAAGGTGCTTCTCGCACAAGCAACTGGCCAACAGCAGCTATCTGGTGAACAAACCGAGTAGAACTATGCCCTCAGCACCTAAAGCCACACTTCCTCAACGGCGGCTACCATCAGGCAAACAACGTTCGTCTCGAAACAAAGATGCTTCAACTCCGAAACGAGTTGTTGAGCTGACCACTCTGGGGGTGACATGCGAACAGTGGTTCACGAACCGGGATCAAACGCCGTTTGAGTTTCAGCGTGCAACCTGGCAAGCGATGATAGCCGGAAGAAACGGCCTTCTTCACGCCCCAACGGGTACAGGAAAAACACTCGCAGCATGGTTTGGCGCAGTGTGTCGAAGCTCGGCTCTCTCCACGCATCATAAGAAAACCGGCATCCGAATTATCTGGATCACTCCACTACGTGCTCTGGCGACAGATACCGCCCGTGCTCTTGAAGAGCCACTGGCCGACCTGACTGAAATGCTTGGCTCCCACTGGCAGGTCGGCACCCGCACTGGTGACACATCAGCTGCTGACCGTCGCCGTCTTCGACAGAATTGGCCCGAAGCTCTTATCACCACTCCTGAATCACTTTCAATTTTATTGTCACTCGAAGACAGCCAGGAAATATTTTCGGATCTCGACACCGTCATCGTCGACGAATGGCACGAACTTCTCGGGACGAAGCGAGGTGTTCAGACTGAACTTGCATTATCAAGGCTACGGGCCATTCGTCCCGGAGTAATCACATGGGGATTATCTGCAACCCTTGCGAATCTTGATGAAGCCGTTGCCACACTTGTTGGACCAACGCGGCGTGACCATGCTCAATTGATACAAGCGAATGCACCACGAAGGCTTGAGTTCTCGACAATTATCCCTGACCCGATTGAGCGATTCCCATGGGCAGGACACATGGGGCTACGGCTCCTCCCACAAGTTGTTGAAGCAATTGATTCAGCCAAAACAACTCTCGCGTTTACAAACACTCGCTCTCAGGCTGAACGTTGGTATGACGCAATCCGAGAAGCCAGACCAGACTGGAAAGACACGCTCGCGCTTCATCACGGTTCCGTTGACCGTGAACTACGCAATACTGCTGAAGCAGGTCTTCGCGATGGATCGCTCAAATGTGTTGTTGCCACGTCAAGCCTTGACCTTGGTGTTGATTTCGGCCCTGTCGAACAGGTGCTTCAGATCGGAAGCCCAAAAGGAATTGCGCGAATTCTTCAGCGGGCTGGCAGAAGCGGTCATACGCCTGGTGCAGTTGGCCGACTTATTTGCATCCCAACTCACGCCTTGGAACTTATTGAATGTGCTGCCGCACGACTGGCTGCCACAGCTGGCTCCGTTGAACCCCGACGCCCTCTCACGAATGCTCTTGACTGTTTATCACAGCACATCGTGACAGTGGCATGTAGTGGAGGCTTTCGTGAGCACGACCTGTATAAAGAAGTGAAGGGAACGGTCGCATTTGCAAATCTCGACGACCAGTCCTGGCAGTGGGCGCTCGACTTCGCCGCTCGCGGAGGGCATGCTCTTTCTGCCTACCCAGACTACTGCCGAATCAAGGAACGATTTGGGCGATGGTACATTGCCAGCCCCGCACTGGCTCGTCGGCACCGAATGAACATCGGCACAATTACGTCGAATGCAACTGTCGAGGTCAAATGGTGTCGTGGTGGCCGACTTGGCACCGTCGAAGAATCCTTCATCAGCCGCCTGAACACCGGAGATCGGTTTCTTTTTGCTGGCCGACCGCTCACGCTGTTTCGTTTTGATGGACTCACAGCCTGGGTCAAACGATCCCGAGGAAGCCATGGGCTTCAAGTTCCCAGATGGAATGGTGGACGGATGCCTCTTTCCACACTGCTTTCTGCAGCAGTACTTGAACAGGTCCGTCTGGCTGGAGAGAGCCAACAGGATTCATCTGCACCTCCGCTGCCTCCTGAAACGGCAGCCATTGCACCACTTATCACAACGCAAGCCACATGGAGCCGCTTGCCGACACATGACACGCTTCTGATCGAACGGGCCCGCAGCCGAGATGGACATCATCTGTTTATCTTTCCTTTTGAGGGCCGACTTGTTCATGAAGGTCTGGCAGCTTTACTTGCATGGAGAATAGCAAACAAGACACCGAGCACCTTGACACTTGCAGCCAATGATTGGGGATTTGAGCTTTCTGGAGCCAAACAACTCAAACTCGATGCTCGTGACTTTCGACAACTTTTCAAACCTGGCCAGCTGCTTGAAGACCTCTTTGCATGCCTCAATGGAACTGAAATGGCAAAACGACAATTTCGTGAAATTGCTCGTGTCGCTGGCCTGATTCAGGGAGGAACGCGATCAGCAAAACAAACGCAGGCATCTGCTGGTCTGATTTTTGATGTTCTGAGCGAATACGACACTGAAAACCTTCTCCTTGAACAAGCTCGTCGAGAAGTATTGGAGAACCAGTTTGAATTCCAGCGACTTTCTGAATCACTTGACGCAATTGCGAAGAAAGAAATCGTGGTGATTGATACTCCGAGACTTTCACCACTCGCATTTCCAATCTGGGCGGAACAGATTCAGTCACGTCTCACAACCCAGAATTGGCGTCAACGGATTACGCAAATGGCTGAAGAACTCGAGCACGCGGCACGCATATGACACAAAAAGACTTATTGTCGTCATCACCCTTTCACGAGACCCAAAGCGTGCGGATTGCTATCGCTGAAGGTGGAACTCTTCCCACTGACGCAGACATTGTTTTGCTTCCTGGGCGAGCTGCTTTTCTCCCACAGACATCAACTGTAGTCTGCTCAGATATTCATCTCGGAAAAGCAGCAACGTTTCGTCACGCCGGCATGCCGATTCCTGAGGGATCAGCACAACGCGACCTTCAGCGACTCACCGCCATCATACAGACATACAATGCCCGCCGACTTCTTATCGCAGGCGATTTGTTTCATGCTCGTTCGGGATGCACAGAGCACGTGCTCGATGAGTTTTCTGTGTTTTGCGAGCAGGTTCGGCAATCGCATAATACAGAAGTCGTCCTCGTCCTCGGCAATCACGAGCGATCCCTCGGAAAAAAGTTCCGGCCTCATGAGATTGGCATCAAACGGTGCGAAAAAGAAATTATTGAACCACCTTTTCGATTTATCCATGACCACCAAAGTCATTTCGACGCACAGCCTGACTCCTTCACGATTGCCGGCCATGTTCATCCAACCGTTACCATTAAGGGAACCAGTGGAGATCGGCTAACATGCCGCTGTTTTGTAACAACCGGCACAACGCTTCTTCTTCCAGCTTTTGGCTCATTTACTGGTGGCTACACAATACGACCATCAAATCTGACTCGTATCTGGCTCGCCCAGATCGATGGAGTCTTGCCGATAGCGAACGCACTGGTTCGCTCGTAACAGACGTTCCTGGACAGATCTCAACAAGATGATGCGGCTCACTTCGAGAGGCATCGTGTTGTCTGTGTATACAGACAACGAAGGAGGTCGCGGGCAGTCAAAGAACATTCCCCGTATCGATCCACCGCTTCATCACCTGCCGCCCCGTGAATCCATGTACCAAGCCGGGCAGCATCGAAGGCACTGAGTCTTTGTGCAAGCAAGGCAGCAAGAACACCCGTAAGAACATCACCCGTTCCAGCTGTCGCCATACCAGGGTTTCCCGTTTCGTTGTGTATATTTGTCGTGCCATCTGTTATCAGTGAAGCTGGCCCTTTGAAGACAAGTACTGACTTTGTCACCCTGGCAAGATGTGACGCTGCCGCCTCTAACTCTTTTCGTTCTTGCTTTTTTTCTCGCGAAGGGCTGGAACCGAGAAGACGTACAAGCTCACCGGCATGAGGCGTAAGAACCCTCGCCCCAGCATGTTCAAACTTTTGCCACTCCGCATCCTGGGCAAGTGCCCACAATGCGTCTGCGTCAACAACCGCCGGCCTTGGTAGCGTCTGCCAAAGATCCTGAACAATCTTTACAAGATCGTCACTACGACCAAGCCCTGGACCAAGAGCGACCACGTCCGCTTTCTGGCAACGGTCATGAATTGCCGATAATGCTGACAATGAGAACCGCCCAGCAGCATCTTCCGGAAGACCGTGTGTCATCACGCATGGGTCGAATCCAGCAACTGTTGACTGAATCGACTCTGGAACGATTGCCTCGACAAGCCCAGCGCCACCTCTGAGAGCCGCCATCGAAGAAAGCGCAGCGGCTCCAGCCATTCCTCGGCTTCCTGCCACGAGAACCACACGACCGTAGTCAAATTTACTGGATTCCCTGATCCGAACCGGCAACTTCGGGAGGCCTTCCGGTATTTGGTGGCATGAATTTCCAGAGCGATCTGCCATGAAGGCCCCTTCCGAAAACAAGAGAAACCAGTGCATAAGAGACGAGGGATTTGCTCCCAACTTGACGAAAACGGGCCAAAATGGCTACCTTTGGCCCGATTATGGCCCGTTTTCTGTACATTTCGGTCGAATTGGGTTTCCTGGTTTGCCGATACATTTTCTAGTCAGAACAAATACTTTTACTAACCTCCGGCCTCCTGAGGAGAAATGGACACCATGAGTGGGTCCCAACAATCATTCGACGTCTTCGATGTTCGCAAAATTCGAAAACTTATTTCGCTGATGCAGGAGAACGATCTCACTGAGATCGATCTGAAGCATGCCGATAGCGCTGTAAGAATCAAGAGAGGCGGTGAAGTTGCATCGTACTCTGCACCCGCAGTTGCTCCACCAGTTGCTCCAGCCGCCCCCGCTCAGCCTGCTGCTCCGGCACAATCGGCTGAAGAGGCACGCATGATTGTGGTCAAAAGCCCAATGGTTGGAACGTTTTACTTAGCATCAAGTCCAGACTCACCTCCATTCGCAAAGGTTGGTGATCGTATCGGCCCTGAGAAAACAGTCTGTATTGTGGAAGCCATGAAGGTATTCAATGAGATTCCGGCAGGTGTTTCTGGACAGATCGTTGCCATGCTCGTTGAAAACGGCGCGCCTGTCGAATTTGGACAGCCGCTTATTAAAGTCGACCCCGGCGCTTAGAACAGATTCTTTTTGTGACGAGTCCTTATTTACGTGCCGAAAACATTCTGGACATCGCTTTCGTGAGCCACTGTCTCTTGGCTCGATAATTCAACACTCAGGGAAACCATGTTCAATCGAATCCTGATCGCAAATCGTGGCGAGATTGCACTTCGTGTCATTCGTGCCTGTCGCGAACTTGGCATTGAAACTGTTGCCGTCTACAGCGAAGCTGATCGTGACGCACCGTATCTGAATCTTGCCGATGAAGCCGTCTGTATCGGCCCAGCGAAGGCTGCGGACAGCTACCTGAGAATTGATCGTGTGATCAGCGCTGCCGAGATTGGTAACGTCCAGGCTATTCACCCGGGCTATGGCTTTCTTTCGGAAAACGCCCACTTCGCAGAAGTCTGTCGCTCATGTGATATTGGTTTCATTGGCCCAACTCCAGAATCGATGGAGCGAGTCGGTGACAAAAATTCAGCGAGAACTCTTGCCCGGGAAGCGAATGTCCCGACTGTACCTGGCAGTCCAGGGCTGCTCTCTGGCGAACAGGAGGCTCTCAAAGTAGCCAAGGAAATCGGCTTTCCAGTCCTCCTCAAGGCAACGGCAGGCGGTGGTGGCAAGGGCATGCGGGTTGCCGCCAATGACCTCTCCCTTTCAACGGCGTGGCAGCAGGCTTCTGCAGAAGCGGAAGCAGCTTTTGGAAATGCCGGCATCTATATTGAGAAATATGTTGAGAAACCAAGGCATGTTGAAATTCAGGTGCTCGGCGATCAACACGGCACGATGCTTCATCTCTGGGAGCGTGACTGCTCAACACAACGCCGTCACCAGAAACTTATAGAAGAAAGCCCTTCCCCTCGACTGCCACAAGAGACTCGGGAAGCCATGACGTCTGCAGCAGTTCGTTTAGCGAAAGCTGCTGGGTATTACTCCGCTGGGACTGTCGAATTCATTGTTGATAAAGATAATAATTTCTACTTTATCGAGGTGAACGCCCGCATTCAGGTCGAACATCCAGTTTCAGAAATGGTGACGGGCATCGATCTGCTCAAGCAACAGATTCTTGTAGCGGCAGGTGAAAAGCTTTCGCTCAAGCAAGAAGATATAGTGCCTCGTGGTCATGCAATTGAATGTCGCATCAATGCAGAAGACCCATCCGCCAACTTCAGGCCGTGCCCTGGCAAGATTGAGCAAATCATCGCCCCCGGTGGTTTTGGCGTCCGCTTTGATTCTCATGTGACTGCGGGATATGTCGTTTCACCTTATTATGACTCTCTCATTGGCAAGCTTATCGTGCACCAGCCAACTCGGGAAGCAGCCATTGAAACCATGACCCGAGCCCTGCGAGAGCTTCAGGTAAAGGGCATCGCGACGACAGTGCCACTGCACCTCGACCTTCTCTCACACTCAGCTTTTCACGAAGCAACCATTGACACAAAGTTCGTCGAACGACTCCTTGCAGAGTGATCGTTCGCCAACGTTTCATGCCACAATCTTCGTCCCCCCTCTGCGTCGACACGCAATTCGTTCTGATTGCAACGCCCCCCCTGTAAAAGCAGCCCAATGCTTGATAGATTTCTGCCAAGCATATGCCCCCTACCCTTCCCCACGGAGCCCCCAGTTCATGGCCGAGTCTCTCTCACGCCCACCAAAAGCAGCTCATCATTTCAATCGCGTCGCCATATTATTTGCCGGCGGCCCAGCACCTGGTGCGAACGCTGTTATTTCTACAGCCGCCACCTCATTCATGCGAAACGACACTGAAGTTGTGGGAATGAAGCACGGTTACTCATCGCTGGCTGATTTTTCATCTGACCAGCCACTCGTTGAGGGCAAGGACTACATCAATGTCACCCCTGAGTTTTTAAAACGGACCCGATCTGGCCAGGGAATCATGCTTGGCACCGCCAGAACAAATCCTGGAAAGCATATTTCGGATCCTGAACATTTTGATGACGAGGAACGTGTCAAGCCTCTCAAGAATACGTACGAAGGTCTTCTCTCGCTTGGTGTTGAAGCACTGATATCCATCGGTGGTGATGACACCCTGAAAACAGCGAACAAGTTCAAGTTATATCAAGACAGGCTTCCGGCTGATGCCCCACGGATACCTGTCGTTCATTTGCCAAAGACGATTGACAATGACTACATGGGCATCGATTTCACGTTTGGCTACTTCACTGCTGTTGATTTTCTTGGAGGCGAAATTCGCAATCTGCTTTATGACGCTGATGCTGGAAGATCGTATTTCATCTGTGAATCAATGGGGCGGAGTGCTGGCTGGCTGGCCTATGGGGCTGCGATTTGTGGAGAAGCCAGTCTTGTTATTAGTGTCGAGGACATCCACGGCAAGTATCGTGAGGATGAAACCGTCACTGACGCAGACGGTAACACCAGTACAAAACATGCTATGAATGTGGATGAGGTCGTCGGCCGGATTGTCAAAACAATGCGGGTACGTGAGGAAAAAGAAGGGAAAGAGTATGGCGTCATTGTCCTTGCAGAAGGATTAGCTGAATTCCTCCCAAGCAAACAGCTCGAGGGTATCCCGCGCGACGATCATGGCCACATAACAATTTCTCAGATTCAACTCGGCAAGATGTTTGCCAAACTCGTAGGTGATGAATACGAACGACAAACTGGACGCAGCCGGAAGGTTGTTGGGCTACAACTTGGCTACGAAGCCCGGTGTTCCAAGCCGCACGCATTTGACGTCATGCTTGGCAGCCAACTGGGTGTCGGCGGCTACCGTGCACTTGCTGAACGCGGCCTCAATGGTGTCATGGTGAGCGTTTCTGGCCAACTGGACCTCAGTTATGTTCCTTTCGAGGAACTGGTCGACCCGAAGACGCTTGTGACTGTTGTTCGATATGTCGAACCGGGCTGTGATTTTCATAGCCTTGCTCGCTTCCTCGAGACATTCGTCAACGAGTAGCTCGCATTGGAGTATTTGAGAACAGGCATTCCGAAAGCTCGGTGCCTGGACTCCTTAAAACAAACGAACTGGGGTGGCGTGAAAAAGCTCTTCGCACCACCCCAGTTTTATTCGTCAGTCAAAACACCCTTTGTACTCGGAACGCCTCGCTGGCGAGAATCCTGTTCTACGGCCATCCTGAGACTTCGAGCTGTCGCTTTGAAAACTGCCTCGGCGATATGATGCGCATTGCTCCCATGATGAAGCACGGCGTGCACATTCGCTCCAGCCGTTGCAGCAAAGCTTTCCCAGAAGACTTCAACGAGTTGGACGTCAAACGCCCCAATAGCTGGAACTGGATACTCAACGGCAAGTACTGTTGCTGCCCGACCACCAAGATCAACTGCAGCGGTCACAAGTGATTCATCCATCGGCAGGATCGAATGACCATAGCGGCGAATGCCACGGCGATCACCAAGACAATCCTTGACCGCAACGCCTAATGCCCGCCCCACGTCCTCGACGGTATGATGTCCATCGACATGAACGTCTCCCTCGCATTGAATAGACAAATCAAAGAGTGAATGGCCCGCCAGCAGGGTCAGCATGTGATCAAAAAAACCAATGCCAGTATGAACTGTGGCTTGGCCTGTGCCGTCAATATCAACAGCTAACGCAATCTTTGTCTCAGTCGTTTCTCTCGCAACTGTGGCAGTTCGTCCCACGTGTAACACTCCTTACTATTTCTTTTCTCGCATGATGGTGTCCAAGGCGCCAAGCAGTACGTCGATCTCTGCATCAGTACCAACTGTAATTCTCAAGCCATCGCCCCAGCCACTGTAGGACATAAAGCGGATCAAAATTGATCTTTCCCTGAGCGACTCATAGATTTCTTTATGTGAATATTTCGAGTGAGTGCACCAGACAAAATTTGCCTGGCTATCAACCACCGAAAAACCAAATTGCCGAAGTTGGGTGG
>ERZ802824.598-NODE-598-length-19871-cov-13.0197_pt1 | contig 19871 bp, 17 predicted proteins | sample MGYA00345650_ERZ802824 | MGnify/ENA primary metagenome ERZ802824 (study PRJEB30503, sample SAMEA104212361) | marine metagenome | biome: Westerlies Biome; feature: [SRF] surface water layer (ENVO:00010504) within the epipelagic zone...; material: water... | reverse complement strand
TGCAAATGGTCAATTTGAAATGAATTGGGATTTCTCTGATTGCCTAGTAACAGCTGATAGGCATGCTTTCTTTAAATTTATGGTTAAGTCAATTGCTGAAAAACATTCTTTGAGAGCTACATTTATGCCCAAGCCTTTTACTCATTTAACGGGTAATGGTTGTCACTGTCATATTTCTATTTGGGATAAGGCTGGTAAGAAGAATATGTTCTTAGATAAAAAAGATGATCTTGGTTTATCCAAAACTGGTTATAATTTCTTAGGTGGAATAATGGAGAGCGCTGAAAAAATGGCTGCTATCTTTAATCCTACTGTAAACTCATATAAAAGAATAAATGGAAGTGTTACAACCTCTGGAGCAACTTGGTCACCAAGTTCGATTACCTGGGCAGGTAATAATAGGACCCACATGGTAAGAGTTCCTGGAGCTGGAAGATTTGAATTGAGACTAATGGATGGTGCAACCAATCCTTATTTACTTCAAGCAGGAATACTTTTATTAGGCTTAGATGGTTTTAATAACAAAAGAGATCCTGGAAAAAGATTGGATATAAATATGTATACCGAAGGTCATAAAGCAGGAAAGGTAAAAAAACTTCCTTTAAATCTTCTTGATGCAATTCGTGATTTTAATAAGTCAAAAGTTATTCGAGCAGGATTTGGGGATGGCTTAGTGGACAGCTATGTAAAATTAAAAGAACAAGATTGGAATACCTTTAATAAACAACTTTCTAGTTGGGAAAGAGAAACAACCTTAGATTGTTAAGATAATGACGCCAGAGGTATTACAAGAAAAATTTCTAGATTGGCAGTGCCAGTCTAGAATTCAAGCATTTAGGACTGAAAACGGGAGACCAAATTCATCTATGATGCCTTTTTTGTTAGATAAAAAAGGAAATGAACTCTCAAAAATAATTGTTGTTATAGCAGAAAATGACCCTGTCAATACTACTAAATTATTTGAGCATACTTTTAAGCGCACCTATGACCCAGCAGATAGGTTTGATAAAATGAATAAATTTTTATCATCTGAATATTTTATGGATAAAGATAAATTTTCAGATTCACTTTTTGCAACATTTGCGAAAGGATCAAAACTATCCAAAATGATTATAAAAGATAGTTCTTGTATTCTTGATTTTATTCATCTTTCAACTAACTATCGACTTATATGTACACCCTTTATGCTCGAAAAAGATGAGGAACACTGGGAAAATATTTTTTGGCACAATAAGAACTTTAACCCAGGATTAGGAAATGAAATAGATGTAATAAAATTTATTCCTAACTGGAAAAAATCAAAATTAATAAGGATTAAAGATTAGTTTTTAAAACTTCATTAAGAGGAGAAAAAATCTCCTCTTAATAAATGATATTTATTCAACTAACTGGAAATTATCGCCTTTAGCATATGTTCTTTTTAACTGTACTAATGGATGGTTAGGCGACATTTGAAATTTAATAAGCAATTCTCTTGCGAGCATATCTCTATCTTGTTGGTTTTTAGGTAACTTAATTTTTTTTGGTAAAGTTATCCAAGCATTAGCGTTTCGATCAAAAACAGCTGGAGTATCTCCCTCAAAGCCCATATGTATATCCTCTAACCAATTCAAATCATCCCACCCCATAATTTCAATGTATTGTTTAAGAAATGGTGTTAAATGTTTGTAGTCAGGTATTAGGTTTACATCATATCGATAACCAATATGTTGACCGATCATTTTTTCTCTAGATGTTTTAATTTCTTTGTCTTTTAACTTAGCTCCACCTACAACTTGGTAGCCTTTAGGCTTAGAAGATTTTTTAACAGCTTTCTTTGATTTTGCTGTTGTAGTTTTCTTTTTTACAATTTTCTTTTTAACCATTTTTACCTCCTAAATAGAGTGGTAGTTATCTACACCCACAGTTAAATCAGTTCCTGCTAATGGTACTTTAGCCATTGCAGATGACTCCATTGTTAGAGCAGCTAAATCTTCTGGTTCAAGAGAGTGAATATTTGTTTTACCGCACGCTCTTGCAAGCATTTGACACTCAAGAGTCATAGTGCTTAATAAATTATAAACTCTCTCTGCCGCTTCTGTTGGATCTAATCTACTTCTAAGAACTGGGTCTTGAGTTGCTACACCAACAGGACATCTACCTGTATGACAGTGGTAACAATAACCTGCTTCTACTCCCATTTCTTTTTCATAATCAGCTTCGGGGATATCTTTGTTACAGTTTAAGGCAACCAATCCAGCAGTTCCGATAGCGATAGCATCAGCACCTAAAGCCAAAGCTTTCGCCATATCAGCACCATCTCTAATACCTCCGGCGAAAACAAGTGAAATTTCACCAGTTTTGCCCACGTCATCTAGAGCTCTTCTTGCTTCCCTAATAGCACCGATACCTGGAATACCTGTGTTTGCTGCAGCTATATGTGGACCAGCAGCTGTAGAGCCTTCCATAGAGTCTAAAAATATAGAGTCAGGATCGCATTTTGCTGCCATTCTAACATCGTCATAAACTCTTGACGCACCTAACTTCAATTGAATTGGGACTTGATTATCAGTTAACTCTCTTAACTCTTGGACTTTAAGAGCTAAGTCATCTGGGCCCATCCAGTCTGGATGTCTTGCTGGAGATCTTTGGTCAATACCAGCGGGTAAGGATCTCATTTCAGCAACTTGGTCTGTAACTTTTTGGCCCATTAAGTGACCACCCATTCCAACTTTTTGACCTTGTCCTATAAAAACTTCAATAGCGTCAGCTAGTTGAGCATGATGCGGATTAAAACCGTATCTTGATTGAATACATTGGTAGTACCATTTGTGAGAATATCTTCTTTCATCAGGTATCATTCCACCTTCTCCAGAACATGTAGCACTTCCTGCCATTGATGATCCTCTCGCTAAAGCAGTTTTTGCTTCATAAGAAAGAGCACCAAAACTCATACTTGTTATATAAACGGGAATATCTAGTTTGATAGGATTTTTTGCTCTAGGACCTATTATAGTCTCGGTTAAACATTTCTCTCTGTAACCCTCAATAACAAATCGTGTTAATGTCCCCGGTAAAAATACTAAATCATCCCAGTGAGGTATTTTTTTCATTAAGGCCATACCACGCATACGATAACGACCTAGTTGTGATTTGATGTGAATATCGTCCATTACCTCTGGGGTAAAGATTGAGTTTTGTCCTAATAATTGTGTATTACGTTTTGCCATTAGCCTAATATTCCTTTCTTTTCTGCTGGCTCTAGATTGTCATAATTCCAAAGCATTCTGCCTGCAACGTATTTTTTAAACTTAGAAGCTGGGACCTTGCAGTCGATCTCAGCATTTTTAATTTTTTGTTCAAGCCATCTGACTTCATGTTCGTTCAATTCACCTTGAACACAGTCAGTTCCTAAAGAGTGAGGCTCTCCACCAACAAAAATAATTCCATCATACATAGAGTCACCCATATTTGCGTTAACATTCCCGCAAACAATAATTCTTCCTCTTTGCATCATAAAACCTGTATATGCACCAGCATTTCCTCCAATAAGTATGGTACCGCCCTTCATGTCTATTCCTGTTCTTGCACCTGCATCGCCCTTTACTATTAAGTCTCCACCTCTCAAGGCGGCTCCAAAGCAAGAGCCAGCATTATTTTCAACAACAACTTTACCAGACATCATATTTTCAGCGCATGACCATCCTACTCTTCCGTTAATCCTTACAGTTGGTCCATCAATACATCCAATACCAAAGTATCCTAGACTTCCCTCGAATATTAAATTTAATTTATTAAGGATACCAACACCTAGCGAGTGTTTGGCACCAGGGTTTTTGATAACAATAGATCCATAGCCTTTTTTAATAGCGTCTCTAATTTTTTGATTTAGATCGTGAGCTGTAATTCCGTCACAATCAATAGAAGTTCTCTTATTGAAATCAACTTCATGATTTCCATAATAAGTGAAATTTTCTTCTTCGGTAACTTCAAAAAAAAGTTTTTGGGATCTACCTGATAAATTTTCGTCATCAAAGGCTGATGTTTTTTTTGTTAAGCCTGCCATACTTTCACCTCCGCTTCATATGGGTCATAAGTTTTAATTTCGTGAGGAAAGATATTTCTAATCGCAACTTCCTCTGATGCACAAGCTACGATGTCTTTACTTTCATAGATCACCATTGGTTTTGCAGCCATATGGTCTTTAGCCATTCCTAGTTGATCTTTTGTGGCAACAACATATGTGAAAACACCATCAAGTTCGTCTAAACTATCATGCATTGATTTTTCCAAGTCAACACCGTTAGCCATTTTGTCAGCAATATAAACTGCAATAATTTCTGAGTCACAATTTGAATTAAAACGGTAACCTTTTCTCTCAAGAACTCTTCTGTTTCCCCAGTAATTTGTTAATTGACCGTTATGAACTACGGAGACATCCTCAAAAGGAAAAGCCCAATAAGGATGGGCAGATTTTATATCGACATCTGACTCAGTTGCCATTCTTGTATGGCCAATACCATGTGTACCCATAAATTTTCCAAGACCGTATTGATTTGATACAGTGGTTGCATCGCCCAAGTCTTTAATTAACTCAAGACCTTTACCAATGGATAAAATTTCAGTTTTTTCAACAGTTTCAATTTCAGTTGCTAAATCAGTAAGGTCTCCTTTGAAATCAAATATATATCGAAAAGCATATGGGGTGCTGGAGCTTTGCTTAGTTACTTTTGCACCATGTTTTTTCAAAATAGCATCGACAGCATTTTTTCTATTTTTCAAATCAACAGGCGAGTCAACGTTAGCATTAACTTTTTCAGCTTCATTTTCAGATATTTTAAATCTCATAACAAAACCTTTTTTAAGTGGTGTTCCATACATAGCATAACCAGTTGAGTCAGGTCCTCTATGTTTAAGTCCTTGTAACATTAGGCCCATTTGCTCTCCAACGTTTACTGTTTTCTTTTTATTAATTACTCCAGCTATTCCACACATACTTTTCTCCTTATAATTATTTTATGGCAAGCAATCCAAATATTTATCAAGATCCCACTGAGTTGGAGTTGCTAGGAATTCTTCCCATTCATCTCTTTTATATTCAGTGAATACTCTTAACATGTCGCCCGGTAGTGCATCTTGGATTAGTTTGTCTTTATCTAATTTGTCAAGTGCCTCTCCAAGAGTCATTGGTAGTTTTTCTTTTCCTGCATTTGCTTCATACATATTTTGCTGTTCTGGTTTTCCTGGATCCATTTTCTCATCGATACCATGACCAAAGGCAGCTAATAAACCAGAACCCATTAAGTAAGGGTTGTGAGCTGAGTCAACTGATCGGTACTCAAATCTTCCAGGTGCAGAAACTCTAAGGCCGCAAGTTCTATTTTGGTAACCCCAGTCAGCGTAAACAGGAGCCCAAAAACCAGCGTCCCATAGTCTTCTATATGAGTTTACTGTTGAAGAACCAAGAGCAGTCAGAGCAGGAAGGTGTTCCATAACACCCCCAATTGCGTTAAGACCAACCTTACCTGGGATTTTTCTGTCATCAGTATCTGGCATGAATACGTTCTCTCCACCTCTTCTGTGATGGTAGACTTGATCCATTCCAGGAAGTGCTTTTGTATCGTTACCACAAGGAATGAGTTGATCCTCTCCCTCTTTCCAAAGAGAAATATTAGTGTGACAACCAGAAGCTGAGACGCCAACAAATGGCTTTGACAAGAAGCATGCTATTAAATTAAATTCTCTAGCAACTTGAGCACAAATCTGTCTGTAGGTTGATAATCTATCTGCGTTTCTTAATACGTCATCGTAATTGAAGTTTAATTCTAACTGACCTGGAGCATCCTCATGGTCACCTTGAATAATATCAAGACCCATAAATCTAGAGTACTCTATAACCTTCATATAAACAGGTCTTAAAGATTCAAACTGATCAATATGATAACAATAAGGTTTTGAGAAACCAGAGCCTGTAGGTGTACCATCTTCGTTTTTGGTTAACCACATCATTTCTGGTTCAGTACCTGCTCTTAATTCTAAGCCATGTTTTTCTTTAAATTCTTTATGCTGCCTTTTAAGATTTCCTCTGCAATCTGATGTTAAAAAACCACCTGGGTCTTCAACTTCTTCTCTATTTCTAAAGCAAGTACAAAAAACTCTGGCTATTCTTTTATCCCAAGGAAGTTGAACAAAGGTTTCAGGATCTGGAATACCGACTAATTCGTGGGCCTCTGGTCCATAACCAATGTAATCACCATTTCTATTTGTAAATAAGTTAGCGGTTGATCCATAAACTAACTGGAAGCCTTTTTGTGCAACTGTTTCCCAGTGATCAGCGGGGTAACCTTTACCGACTATTCTACCTGTAACTGAAATAAATTGATAATAAATATATTCAATACCAAGTTCATCGATCTTTTTTCTTACTTTTTTTACGTTTTCGTTTCTTTCTTTTTCCGCAACGTAAGTTTCTAATGCCGTCATTTTATTCCTCCTCTACATCAGCTCCAAGGGAATGGGCTCTTTGAAACTGGATGTAATTTCCCTTCTTCATAACGTGAAAATCTGAAAGGTTCTAGAATTTCAGACTTTCCTCCAAGCAATTCATCAGATACTAAATCACCAACACCAGCCATTTTATATCCGTGGTTTGCGTCTGCTATAATATACACGTTTTCTCTATATTGGTCGAATACAGGAAAACGATCAGGAGTCACACACCCAATACCGCCGGCATTTTGCCTTTTATATTTACTGTGACATCCATCAAATTGCTTCTGACAAAAAGCCAGAGCAGAAGTCCATTTATCCTCAAAAGATGCTCTTGGTTGAAATTCAAGAGAGTCGTGTCCATAAGGATCAAGTTTAATATCATTTGCGGGTTTGGTTACATCATATGGAGATGAACCTCCCTGAATACCATTTCTGTATACATCTGGTTTATAATAAAAACCCCACATTACATTTTCATGAATAACATCTCCTGTTTTGTTTGAGACAAGCGTTGACTCAGTATCAACATGAATTACAGGGTACTCAGTTCCCTTTGCTGTTTTATAACTTCGTGGATCAACTTCAAGCTCACCTTCTTCAAGAGCCATGTATGACCACATAGGTATTTCATCAGTGAAAGATCCGTCAGGTTTTTTAATTTTTACAGAATTTGGTAACTCTAAAATTTCCCAAAACTTTCTAACCCAAGGACCAGCAGCGACAACTAGTTGTGTGCACTCAATTGTTCCCTCAGATGTTTCTACTGCTGTTACAGCACCACTACCGTTTGAGGAGATTAGATTATTTGCTTCAACACCCTCAATTACTTTTGCACCAGATGAAATGGCTAATTTATGAAATCCTTCGATTGCTCCCCTGTTGGCTCCGTAGCCAGTCTTTTTTTCATGTAAGACAGAAGTTATTCCTTGAGCTTGCCAATCTGGAAGCATGTCTTTCATGTACTTTTCGCAGTCACTGGCGCCTTCAATAAATTCTGAGTCAAAGCCAATTTCTTTTTGTTGGTGATAAACTTCTGACATGCCTTCATGCATTAATTGTGAATTGATTTGCATGTAACCAACTGGTTTATATGTTAATGCCTCAGCATTTTCATTCCATACATCTACAGAGTGAGCCATTAAACTTCTCATTGCAGGTTGATAGTAGTTATTTCTTACAATTCCACATGCTACACCACTCGCACCATTTGCAACCTTTGTTTTTTCAATAACAACTACTGAATTTTCTTTTAATTGTCCTTTACTAGATAACTTTTTACATAAATGCCAAGCTGTACTTAAGCCGTGTATTCCAGCACCGATTATTAAATATTCACATTTAGACGGTAGACTCATTTTAATTTAATCCTCCAAGACTAATTGTATTTTGAATTTAGATAGCAAAAAAAACACATTTTGTTTCAAATTATGAAACAAAATTTCATAAGAAAAGGCTTAATTATCAACAATTAATCTAGAAATTTTAATAGAAGCGTCTTGCAACAAATTAATGTAATTATCCATTGTTTTTGGATTAAGAATATTTTTACTTCCAGATAAAGCGATTCCTGCAAAGGATCTTTTATCTTTATCTAAAATTGCTACACCAATACCATAAGAATTTTCAAAAGCCTCACCATGATTTAAGGCATAACCACTGCCTCTAATCTTTGTTAGTTGTTTTTTTAAATCATTTAAATTGATTATTGTATTATTTGTATGAGGGTAAAAATTATAACTTCTATAGATTGTTGAAATCTCATTTTCAGGTCTATAAGCAAGCATTACTTTTCCTAGAGCACAACAATGTGCATCTAACCTCATTCTAAAAGTTCTTATTGTTGCATCATCTGTGTTATTTGAAATTTTATCAGAGTGAACAATTTGTGATCCCTCTAACATGGCTAAGTATGTAATCAAATTTGTTTGACTTGATATATCTTTTAAAATCTCTCTTGATGTTTCTGAAATTGACTGAAGATAATCAGAAGTTTCACCAAATTGAAACGCCTTGTGTCCCATTGTATAGGTATTCGAACTTAGATTTTTATGAATGTACCCAAGATCACTGAGAACAGATAGTAATCTAAAAGTTGTCGTTCTTGAAAGAGCCGCCTTGCGAGAAATATTAGAAGCTTTAAGGGGAAAAATTGATTTAGAAAGTATCTCTAAGATTTTGAAAGATTTTTCTAAAGATTTATTTATGTACTTTAAATCCTGCCCCATTTAAAGTTTCTCCTTGTTTCAAATTATGAAACAATAAAATAACACTACTGTTACATTATCACAACATAATTTTTTCTATGGCTAGGTATATAAAATCTGCATGTTGTGCATTTTTTTGAATAAGTAAATTATTTAAAAATTTGATCCTGGGATCCATCCGGTACCAGCTAATGGCACTCTAGCCATTGCGGCAGCCTCGACAGTTAGAGCACACAAGTCTTCTGGTTCTAAATTATGTAAGCTGTTTTTACCACAAGCTCTTGCAATTGTTTGGGCTTCTAGTGTCATTACCTTCAAATAATTTGATAGGCGTTTACCCGCTTTAACAGGGTCTAATCTTTTCATTAATTTAGGATCTTGGGTATTAATTCCAGAAGGGTCTTTTCCTTCATGCCAGTCATCATAAGCGCCAGCTGTTGTACCTAATTTTTTGTAGTCGCTCTCCCATTTTGGATCATTATCTCCAAGTGCTATTAAAGCAGATGAACCAATTGAAACAGCATCAGCGCCTAGGGCCATAGCCTTCGCAACATCTGCGCCATTTCTAATGCCACCTGATACTATTAACTGAACTTTTCTATGCATATCTAAATCTAAAAGTGCATCAACAGCAGGCCTAATACATGCTAAAGTGGGTTGACCAACATTTTCAATGAAAACTTCTTGTGTTGCAGCAGTTCCACCCTGCATTCCATCTAGAACAACAACATCTGCTCCAGCTTTTACAGCAAGAGCTGTATCATAGTATGGTCTAGCTCCTGCAAGTTTAACAAAAATAGGAACCTTCCAACCAGTAATTTCTCTTATCTCAAGAATTTTAATTTCTAAATCATCAGGGCCTGTCCAATCTGGGTGACGGCATGCGGATCTTTGATCAATTCCCTTTGGAAGGGTACGCATTTCAGCAACCCGATCACTAATTTTTTGACCAAGTAACATTCCTCCACCACCAGGTTTTGCACCTTGTCCAATAACTACCTCTATAGCATCTGCTTTTCTTAAATCTTCTGGGTTCATTCCATATCTTGATGGAAGTAATTGGTAGACTAAATGTTTAGATTGTCCTCTTTCTTCTGGGGTCATCCCCCCATCACCTGTCGTAGTTGAGGTACCTGAAATACTAGCGCCTCTACCAAGTGCTTCTTTTGCAGGACCAGATAAAGCTCCAAAGCTCATACCTGCGATCGTTATAGGGATATCAAGCTCTAATGGTTTTTTTGCATGTCTAGTCCCTAGAGTAACGTTTGTTGAACATTTCTCTCTATAACCCTCGAGTGGGTATCTAGACATAGACGCTCCTAAAAATAATAAATCATCAAAATGAGGTAGTCTTTTTTTGGAACCACCTCCTCGTATGTCATAAATTCCAGTTTCTGCTGCTCTTCTTATTTCTGAGTTCGTGTAATCATCAAAGGTCCATGATTTTCTGGGAACGGTTTTAAATTTTTCAGACATTAATACTCCGATACATTATCTATATTAAAATTATAAAGCTTTCTTGCTGAGCCATACATTTTAAAATGTGTTAATTGATTTTCATCAATACTTGCTTTTTTCAATAGAGATTTTAGAAGGTCTTGATCTTTTTTATTCATATTTTTTTTTTCACAATCAGCTCCTAAGGATTTAGGTTCTCCTTTAATAAAAATTTTTGCTTCATAAATACTATCTCCTAACGCATCACCAGCATCTCCACAAATTACTAAGTTCCCTGACTGTGCCATAAATGCAGACATATGACCAACTGACCCTTTTACAATAATATCTATACCCTTCATAGAAATTCCACAACGAGAGCTTGTATCTCCATCAACAATTAATGTTCCGCCATGGGCAGTAGCACCAGCCGACTGAGAAGCATTACCTTTTACGTGGACAGATCCCGACATCATATTCTCAGCTACGCCTGTTCCTACATTACCATTAACTGTCACATCGGCTTTCATGTTCATCCCTGCACAGTAATAACCAACATGACCTTCAATGGTTACATCCATTTCATCTTTTAAACCTGCACAAATAGCGTGATTACCATCTGGATTGATTATTTTGAAACTTCTATCATTTGATTTTTGGTCGAGATTTTGAAGTAACTCGTTAACTTTTCTCAAAGAGTCTTTTTTAAGATTTAATTTAATCATTTTCCCCAGCTATATACTAAACCAGGTTCAGGTTCAAAAATTTTTGCTTTATTAACATTAGGTAAATGAGCCATGGCTTGAAACTCTGAAGCTATAGCAACGTAATCCTTTGTTTCTGCCACAACAGCAGGCTTACAAGCAATTTCATCTCTTACTATTGCTAAACCATTTTTGGTACCAGAAATAAAAGTGTAAAAACCATCTAAGTCTTTTAATCCATCAATTAATGTCTCTTTTAAAGATTTCTTATTTGATAAACCATTTGAAATATAACCAGCAGCTACCTCTGTGTCGTTTTGAGATTTAATTTCTATTCCCTTTTTTTTTAGTGTTCTTCTTAAATTGTTATGATTTGACAGTGAGCCGTTGTGAACTAGGCACTCATCCTCTCCTGTTGAATAAGGATGTGATCCATCTGTTGTAATTGCACTTTCTGTAGCCATTCTTGTATGCCCAATAGCATGAGTACCAGAAAAATTTTTAAGTGAAAAATTATTTACAACATCTCTTGGATTTCCAACCTGTTTAAATATTTCTATTGAACTTCCATAGCCAACTAAATTTAAATTATTATAACTCTTGATAATACTTATTACTTTTACAGGTTTTAATGATGTCTCTAAGACAAAATGATCAGATATTATTTTTATTTTTGCATCTTTAATTTCTTTACTAAGATTTTTTTTAATTTCTTTAATATTGTTTTTGTTATAGCAAATAGAATATTTGTATTTCTTTTTTCTTTCAGTTGAGTAGATTGCAAAACCTGCACTGTCAGGTCCTCGAGTAGACATATTATTCATCATTCCGGTTAAAAATTTACCAAGATCTTTATTGTACTTTTTATTCTTTAGGTAAAGACCGACTATTCCACACATCTTTGTTATATGGCTTCATAACCATACTCTAAACATGAGTCAGTTATACTATGATAAAAAGAGCCTCCAAAACTTCTGAGGGCAAAAAGATTAAAGCAGTCTGGTTTTTCACTAATAAAATCAATAATAATATTAATTCCATTATAAGTTGTGTTAGCACAATTATTCGGTTTAAACATATCGTTGTTGAAGTTTAACGGTGAACCTTTTTTTAATACGTCCTTTGACTTTGAGCCACTGATTTCAATGACTGCTCTTGATTGAGAGATGTCAGTAACAGCAAAATCATTTTCATTAAAAATACTATGAATATCCTCAATGAGTTTTTTATCTTTAGATATAATCAACCATGTATCAGGACCTACCCATAAAATCCTAACAATATTATCTGAAGTAACTGTTAGACTTTTAGTTGGTAATTTTAAATTATTAAAAATTATTTGATTTATATCAACGCTACTTTTTTTAAATTTAGCAATTTGAAAAATAGATAATTCCTTTACTTCAGTTAATTTAAGTATGTCATCTTTATTTTCATAGTCTCCATAAAAACCAAGTTTATGATCAAAGTGAAGCGGTGAAATATTCTCAATAACAGGCATATTAAGATCTAACTCTCTCGCCATCTGGATCAACGTAATGAGAAGAAACAACCTCAACTGGAATTGAAATATCTTTTAAAGGGGATACAGCAAAAAGATTTTTTCCTATTTTATTTTTTCCATCTTTTATTATCGCTATAGAAAATGGGTTATTATATTCCACACTCCAACAAGATGAAGATACATGACCTAGTTTTGGTACAGGAGATGCTACTTTATCATTCTCAACGATATGAGAGCCTTCAGGAATTTTAGTTCTTTTATCAAGTGGAACTAATCCAACAATAGTTTGTCTGTCTTCTGATGTGAACGCTTCTTTAGATAGAGATCTTTTACCAATGAAATCTTTTTTCTTACTAACCATTCCATTTAACCCCACGTCAAAAGGAACTGCTCTTCCATCTAACTCAGCACCAGCAACGTGACCCATTTCAATTCTAAGTGTGGACAATGCTTCTGTACCATAAGGCTCTATATTAAAAGCTTTACCCTCATCCATAATCTTCTTCCACATATGAAGACCAAAATTAGACTCAACGTTTACTTCATAAGCTAACTCTCCGGAGAAAGATATTCGATAAATTCTAGCAAAAATACCATCAATGTTGGTGTCAACTAATCCCATAAACGGCAATCCTTCATTAGATAAATCTATATTGGGAAATAATTTTGATAAAAGTTCTCTGGACTTTGGTCCCGCAACAGCAATACCTGACCACTGCTCAGTTGTTGATAAAACATTAACATCTAATTCCGGCCAGACCACTTGGAGATAATATTCTAAGTGAGAGAGAACATTCGCTGCTTGTGCTGTGGTAGTCGTCATATGAAAATGATTTTCTGATAGTCTTGAAGTAGTCCCATCATCAAAAACCATGCCATCTTCTCTAAGCATCACACCGTATCTAGCTTTACCTACAGGTAATTTTAACCAAGCATTTGTGTAAACTCTGTTTAAAAACTCAGGAGCATCTGGGCCTTTAATATCTATTTTTCCAAGCGTTGTTACATCACATATTCCAACATTTTTTCTTACGTTTGCAGCTTCCCTATTAACTGCATCATTCATGTTCTCTGACTCTTTAGGATAATATCTAGGTCTTTGCCATAACCCTGCTGCAACAAAAACAGCATTATTTTCTTCATGCCAATTATGAATTGGAGATTTCCTAGTCGGTAAGTAATGGTTGCCAACTTCTCTACCTACAATTGCTCCAATAGTTACAGGAGTATAAGGTGGTCGAAATGTTGTATGACCAACCTCAGGGACAATTTTCTTTTCAATATTTGAGACATACTGAAGACCGTTTAGATTACTGGTTTTACCTTGATCTCCAGCCATTCCTAAAGTTGTATATCTTTTGACGTGTTCAATAGATCTAAAGCCCTCTCTGATAGCTAATTCAACATCGGACACAGCAACATCATTTTGAAAATCGATGAAACGTTTTGGTTTTTTACCCTGTGGTAAAGGCATACACCATAATCTTTCATGTTTTTCGTATTTTGGTTCTTTTGAATTTGGTGTGTTAGTTTCAATATTATTATCTGTAAACTTATTTGATAGATCAAATCCAACTTGAAAACCTTCAGCTAAAGATTGGTTTAGTGTAAATGATCCATTAGCTGCACCCACTGCACTTTCTCTTTGTCTTTTTTTGTCAGGAACAAAAGCATCTATTTCTTCATTAAATTTTAATTTATTGCCAGCTTGAGATGATAAATGAACTGTTGGAGTCCAACCACCAGACATACAAATGCAATCACAGTCTATACTCTCCAAGCTAGTAAAGTTTTCTTTGTCTTTATCTAATTCACCAATGACCGCAGATTTAATTTTTAAATGACCTTTTGTGTCAGCAATACCAGAATTAAATCTAATATTGACCCCTTTTTGTTTAACTTCCTTAACCAACTCGCCGTTGGAATTATTTCTAGTATCTAAAATTACTGGGACAATGTCGTTTTTTAAAAATTCTAGGGCAGTTGAATAAGCAGTATCATTGTTCGTAAAAATAATAGGTTTTTTACCAACCAACGTTTCGTAAACTTTCATATATTCCTTAGCTGCAGATGCTAACAAAATCCCGGGTCTGTCATTATTACCAAAAGAAATTGGTCTTTCGATAGAGCCCGTCGATACGATTACCTCACCTGCTCTAATATAATGTAATCTTTGTCTTGGGGTATATTTTGATGGATTTTCTTGGTGATCGCTGACCCTTTCGATCATTACAGTCATATTATGATCATAATATCCAAAAACCTGAGATCTTTTTTTCATTATTACATTGGGTAAGCTTTTTAATTGGGCTACAGTATCGTTCGCCCATTCTTTACCTGACATATTTCCAATTGTAACTTCGTCTGTAAGAAGTGATCCTCCGAAGTTAGCTTTATCTTCAGCAAGAATAACCCTAGCACCGTTTTTTGCAGCTGCTAATGCACTGGCTAAACCAGAGGGGCCAGAACCAACAACAAGAACATCACAGTGTTCGTAATTATGTTCATATCTATCGGGATCAGGTTGAAGTGGAGCCACTCCCATCCCTGCGGCTTTTCTTATAAAAGGTTCATATATTTTCATCCAGAAGCTCTTTGGCCACATGAAGGTTTTGTAATAAAAACCTGCTGGGAAAAAACGATTAAGCAAATTATTCACTTCCCCTATATCAAATTGAACTGACGGCCAACAATTTTGACTTTTTGCTTTAAGACCTTCAACAAGTTCTACTTCCGTTGCCATAATATTGGGTTCTGACTTGTTACCTTCATGTAGTTGAACCATTGCGTTTGGTTCTTCTACTCCAACTCCTAAAAAGCCTCTTGGTCGATGATATTTAAAACTTCTTCCAATTAAATGAATACCATTTGATATTAAAGCAGATGCGAGAGTGTCTCCTTCGTATCCATGATAAGTGTGGCCATTAAAAGAGAAATTAATTTTTTTATTTTTATTTATTAAGCCAGTTGAATTTTTTGTTCTATAGGCATTACTCATTGAAAGCCTCGTTCATTTTACATGTATCAAAAATTTCATGAGTAGCAGTGTCTCTGGAAGCCTTGAACCATTGTCTACAACCTGAAACATGATGCCATAGTTCTGTATGTTTACCTCTGGGGTTGTCTCTAAAATATACAAAGTTGTCCCAATCTTCTGTTGAGATTTCTTCACCTAGCGTAGGACGTTTGACAGTAGCGTCACCACCATAAGAGAATTCATTTTGAGATCGTTTGCCACAATAGGGGCATTTTATTTCTAACATTAATTAACCGATCCAGGGCTTAGGGCCGACACCTTTTTCGTCAATAATTTTACCAGTATGAAAACGTTCTAAATTAAAGTCGGAATTTAATTCATGCACCTTGTCTTGGGCAATTGTGTGAGCAAAAACCCACCCTGAACAAGGAGTTGCTTTGAACCCTCCGTAGCACCAGCCACAATTTAGATAGACACCGTCTATATGCGTTTTATCTATTATAGGAGAGCCATCCATAGACATATCCATAATTCCACCCCAAGTTCTAAGCATTTTTAGTCTACTAAAGTTTGGGAATACTGCTAATCCGCCTGTGAGAACGTGCTGTATCATAGGCATATTACCTCTTTGGGCGTAACTATTATAACCGTCTAGGTCGCCGCCCATAACCATTTCACCTTTATCAGACTGACTGCAATAAAAGTGTCCTGCTCCGAAAGTTACAACTTGATGTAGTAATGGTTTTACTGGTTCAGAAACACAAGCTTGTAAAACATGAGCTTCAATTGGTAATCTCATATTTAACATGTCAGCAAGCAGAGTTGTACTACCTGCAACACATAGTCCAACTTTTTTTGTTTTAATACTTCCTCTTGAAGTTTGAACACCTTCAATTTTTCCGTTAATGACATCAAAACCTGTGACTTCACAATTTTGAATTATATCAACACCCATTGAGTCCGCTTGTCTAGCGTAACCCCAAGCAACAGCATCGTGTCTTGCTGTTCCCCCTCGAGGTTGCATCAGTCCACCGTGTATTGGAAAACGACAAGTTTCAGAAAAATCTGCAAATGGGATCATTTGTTTAATTTCATCCCTACCAAGTAGAATTGCATCAATACCATTAAGCCTCATTGAATTCCCTCTTCTTGCATAAGCATTCATTTGTGCATCAGAGTGAGCTAGATTAATAATTCCTCTTGGTGAATACATGACATTATAATTAAGTTCTTGACTAAGCGTTTCCCATAATTTCATTCCAAATTCATAAAAATGGGCATTCGAGTCAAACATGTAATTCGATCGAAGGATCGTTGTATTTCTTCCAACATTCCCTCCACCTATCCAGCCTTTCTCTAAAATAGCAACATTAGTTATGCCGTGCTCTTTTGCGAGATAGTATGCAGTTGCTAGACCGTGACCACCGCCACCTATGATAATTACATCATACTCTTTTTTAGGTTCAGGGTCTTTCCAAGCTACTTCCCAATCTTGGTGGTTAGTGAAAGCATTTTTAACTAAGCTGAAGACAGAATATTTTTGCATGATTCAAATTTACCTATTCGAAAATATATATATAAATTAATTGCTTCAATAATGACGTTCCATAATATGAAACAATATTTTATTTATCCTTTATTCTGTTACCTTAATGACTAAAAAATGGATTGGAAATTTATTTATTATATTTAATATATTGGCTATTCAGGGGAGAATATTATGACAAAAGTAGCTTTAATTGGTACCGGTCCATGTGGTTTATCATTTCTTAGATCCTTATATCAAGCCAAAAAAAAAGGTGAAGATATACCGGAAGTAGTAGCATTTGATAAACAGTCTGACTGGGGTGGACTTTGGAATTATAGTTGGAGAACAGGATCTGATGAATACGGTGATCCTATTCCTAATAGTATGTACAGGTATCTATGGTCAAATGGTCCAAAAGAGTGTTTAGAGTTTGCTGATTATTCTTTTGATGAGCATTTTAATAAGCCAATACCCTCCTTCCCACCTAGAGAAGTTTTAAAAGATTATATAATTGGTAGAGCAGAAAAATCAGAATTAAAAAAAAATGTAAAGTTTAATACTACTGTCACTAGTGTTTCTAGTGATGGAAATGGATTTAATGTTTCTTACAAAGATAAGGTTGAAGATAAGATTAGTACTGAAAGATTTGATAACGTTGTTGTAGCTACCGGTCACTTTTCAGTTCCTTATATACCTGAGTATAAAGGCATGAGTTCTTTTCCTGGAAGAATTATGCACTCACATGACTTTAGGGATGCAGAAGAGTTTCGAAATAAAAACGTTGTAGTGTTAGGTAGTAGTTACTCTGCAGAGGACGTTGCCTTACAATGCCATAAATATGGAGCTAAGTCCGTAACCATTGGTTATAGAAATAATCCTATGGGATTTCATTGGCCAGAGGGAATGAAGGAAGTTCATTATATGGATAGGATTGAAGGCAATAAGGCAATATTTAAAGATGGGACTGTTCAAGAGATGGATGCTCTAATTTTGTGTACTGGTTACCTTCATCACTTTCCTTTTTTACCTGAAGAATTAAAATTAAAAACTCATAACAGATTATACCCTCCAAAACTTTACAAAGGAGTTGCTTGGCAAGATAATCCAAATTTGTTTTATTTAGGTATGCAGGACCAATTTCATACATTTAATATGTTTGACGCTCAAGCTTGGTATGTAAGAGACATCATTATGAATAAAATTACGCTACCTTCCAATGATGAAATGGAAAAGGATATTAATAGCTGGGTTAGTAAAGAGGAAGCATTAGAAGATGCCCATCAGATGATAGATTTTCAAACAGATTACTGTGTTGATCTTTGCTCATCTATTGACTATCCCAAGATTGATTTTGAGTTAATTCGCAAAAATTTTTATGAATGGGAGGATCACAAGGAGGAAAATATTCTGACTTATAGAGATAAATCCTTTCCCTCACCCGTCACAGGAACAGTTGGGCCATCACACCACACCACATGGTTAGAGGCAATGGACGACTCTATGCAAACATACTTAAAGACTAAATAACTAAACAAATGTCCAATAAAACCCTCAATTTTATTGGTTGGATTTTGTTTATAATTTCTGCAGTTGGATTTATTATTTCCAGTATTGGGAGTTTTTGGGCGATGTTTGGTAGTTTATTTTTCTTCGTTGCGTGCTTTGTTTTTTTAATTCCCTTCTTTAGAAAGGATAAAAATAAAGATTAGGGAATATTTTTGTCTAAGCCCTTGGGAATTAATTTTTCTTTATCATAGAAAGGTAAATCTACTATTTCACACTCTAATAGATTACCGTTAACATTTTCAACCTTCACCTCGTGCTCTTTCCAATTATTAGCGTGATCAAATCTTACATAACCAACAAATTTATTTAAAGTGGGTGACCAAGTACAAGCACTTAAATAGCCAACTTTTTGAGTTTGAGTTAGATATACATTTGATCGATGAACGATTGGTTTTTCAGAAGTTATTCCATATAGTTTTTTCTCATTTTTTTTTTCAAAAGCCTCTAGTGCTTTTTTACCAATAAAATCATCTTTGCTTAGATCTACTAATGAACCAAGACCAGCATCGTAAGGATTCATAGATTGATCAAAGTCTGTGTTGTTGTCTAGTATTCCAGCTTCTATTCTTCTAATATCCATGGACTCTAATCCATCAAAAATCATACCCATTGGTTTACCAATTTCATTAATAGTGTCCCAAATTTTTTTGTAATTTGTATCTGATCCTAAAGTATAAATTTCAAAGCCTAACTCTGAAGTCCATCCTGTTCTTGAAATATAAACACTCTGATTTGCTATTTTAAAATAACCTGAGTGATAATACTTGAAGTTGTCATCTATTGAACCATTAGTTAATTGTATGATTATATCTTTAGATATTGGTCCTTGAATTTGAATAACTCTAGAATTTGGATCTGAAATTTTTACATTATAGTTTTCTTGGTGTGCTTTTAACCATGTTTGAAGATGGCCATCTGGTTGGACGTACCAAAATTTATTTTCTTCTAATCTAAAAAAAACGCCGTCAATAAAAATTCCTCCATCCTCATAGCACGCAATTGCATACTTTCCTCGACCTACTTTCATATCGGATATTTTTCGACTGAAGATTTTATCTAGATACTCTGGAGCTTGTGGTCCCTCAATTTGGATTGGTTTTTCAGGAACGTCATACATAACAGCTTTTCTTCTAAGGCTCCAGTAAGCTGATTCAACATTATTTCCAACAGAAATTGGAAAATAACGATCAGCATAAACACCATAGGTGTTGCCTTTTTGATGATAAAAATCAAAATATGGCCCTTTATCAAATCTATTAATGCTTATAGGCAGAGATACTGATTTATCTAAAAAAACTGAAGTCATTATTTATGAAACTAAAAATTAAGATTTTACTCTTGATTTAGTCGGGTCATAGAATGGAAAATTTACAACTTTAGCTTTTATTCTTTTTTGATGTCCATCCAACTTTCCAATTTCAACTTCCGTATCAAGTTCACAATCTTTAATATTCATTCGACACAAGGCTATATTTTTCTT
>ERZ802824.594-NODE-594-length-19932-cov-35.7964_pt1 | contig 19932 bp, 16 predicted proteins | sample MGYA00345650_ERZ802824 | MGnify/ENA primary metagenome ERZ802824 (study PRJEB30503, sample SAMEA104212361) | marine metagenome | biome: Westerlies Biome; feature: [SRF] surface water layer (ENVO:00010504) within the epipelagic zone...; material: water... | reverse complement strand
CTGCATAGCTTGTTTGTTTCAATGAAGAGAGCTCGCAAATAGTTCTTTAGGCACCGTATGCGAATTTGCATTATATTTCAAATTTAATAACTCGAACGTGATATTTTGCAGCGACATTGTTGCAAGCGACCGAAACTTTGAACCACCATGCAAAGCCGGGGCAAAGCCGATAAATTTGGTTGCGATCTTCCACCCACCCACGCGCTTGGTTTCGAGCGATGCATAAATTTCTGCTGCGCGATGCGCAGAATTCCCAAAATTTACGATAATGCCCAAATCAGGCATCACATCACAATTCTGCGACAATGCGCAAAAGGCCTCAATATCAGCGGCTGCGCTGGCCGCGTCTTGCAATAATAGAGCACAGCGATCCTTTGCCCCAAATCCTAGATCACAAGGATGCGCATCCATCAAAGAATGGTCAAACACCACAAAATCTGATTGGTCCGGTTTGCCCCGCTGCGATCGAGCTGAAAATCTGCGCAATTCACGCGCGTTTGGCGATGGTACGGCTTGATAGCGCTTTAGGGTTTTGCTTGGACAGGCTCTCGGACGTTGATATTCCATTTGTGTGGATCTATGGCTATCTTGCGCGGGGTCCAATGCAGGCGTGTTGCGAATAGGGTCGTCTATACGCCGCGTGATCTCCATAGGCGCCAAATGCGCAGTTCCAAAAAACTGCTCAAGATGTTCCATCAGATTTTGCGAAAATACCGTTGGTTTATAGATATTTTTTTTACTGCTAAAAATATGGATATTTTCGAACATCAACTCTGCCTTCTGACCTTACTAGTCTATCTTCAGAGGTTTATCCTCTGTCTTATTTTTGGATTAACGCGTGAAGCGAGACACCATATCACTATCGGCCTGCAATGCTTTTGAGGCGGCTGTGAAGGCCTGTTGCGCATTGATTAATCCGACTAACTCATTGGTGATATCAACGTTTGACACTTCCAAATGGCTTGAAATAACGCTGCCCACCCCACCATTCTTGGGATCAAAAGCGCCAAATAAACTGGCCTTTTCTGTCGCCAAATATCGCCCATTACCAAGCTGGCGCATGGCCGCTGGATTATCAAAATTTGCCAGTCCGATGCGCCCTCGGTTCACTGGCATAGCAACCCCATATGTTGCGAGCACATCGCCCTCTGGGTTAATTTCCAAGCCAGAAAGCGGAATTCCATTGTTTTGAAAGGGAACGGAAATCTGATCAAGGTTTCTGGTCAACACGGGGCTGCCATCATTGGCAGATAACAAACCCGACTCGTTAATCTGGAAAGAACCGTTGCGCGTGAACGTCACCTGGTCGGTGCCCTCAACCGAGCCCAGCATGAACATGCCATGGCCATTTACCGCCATATCCGTTGAAACACCGGTTTGTTTCAATTCAGCAGGGTTATGGGACACGCGATTTACCGCCACCATCGAACCTTGGCCAACATTCGGGCCGGACGCGCCGGCGCTGGCCAAATAAACATCCCTGAATGTCGCTTCGCTGCGTTTAAAGCCGGTAGACCCGGTATTTGCGATATTGTTTGAGACCACGTTCAATTTATGGCTCGAAACACTTAACGCAGATTTTATGATATTCAGCATAACACAACCTTTAAGTTTCTAATCAATAGTTTGCATATTTCATGCCAAAGTGATCAGTGCGAAAAATCAGCCCTTTAATGAGGAGCAACCTCTATTGTCCAGCCGCCAAAAAAGGCTTGCCTTTGAATTTTCTGAGATCGGTGAAAGCAGGTTGCGATAAATCAAGCTGAGCTGTCAGCACTAAAGGGCCTTGCGGCGCTGTCCAAAACAAAACTGACTTTGCACGCGCGGCGCTAAATACTCCGGGCATCTCGAGCGCTCGTTCTTGTGCTGGAGGTGAAATTAGAATTGGACGCCGCGAAGGCTTTGTGCGGATCATCGAAATGGTATCAAAACTGGGAAGTTTCGAAAACTTCGCATAATAAAGTTCGTTATATTTTGGGTTACGCGAATGGTAATATTTAACGGCCTTCATCCAAGACCCCGTTTCTTTATACAGCTGCTCTAAATATTTGGCGGCATAAAGAGTATTATGTGTGGGGCTTAACATTTCTGAAAAATTGCTAAAATATTTCGCATGCCATTTAATATTCAATTGCATGCAACCCACATCCACATTCGTCTTGCCGGAATTTGATAATTTTGTCAGCAAGTCTAAAGCGCCTGCTTCACTATCAAGAAAATACCCTTTGCCGCCATTGTTTAAAGTCCACGGCCAGCTCACAAATTTTTTATTAACCTTGCGTCCTGACTCTAGGCGCGCAATTTTAATCAACACTGCCCTAGGAACCGTGCTCTCTTGGGCCGCATGCGCAATGCCTTCATCGCAAATAAAGCTGTCCTCAACCGCAGCATAAAGCATTTGCGGCATAAAAAACAATATAAGGCTTAGCCAACCTGTGCCCTTTAACTTAAACATTGCATCTCCCTTCGCGATAGAGTTGCAATTAACGGACCAAGTTTTCAGATCTAAATTATTTTAGAAAATCAAATAAAGATTGCGAATTAATCGTTGAGTAGGTCTGCCGCGCAGCATCGCGGGTAACCATTATCGTTTGCAACTCAGTGATCAGGGTTTCTATATCAGCATCTCGAAGATCAGAAATTTCAGTTTTTATGGCGACGCTGCGGTCCGTTAAAACAGTTTTCTGAGCATCCGCATTATTAATACGAGCACCTACAATTGTGCGCGATAATGCAAAATGCTCCACTAAAGAGCCAATAGCCCGACCTTGCTGAGATAATGCTTGATTTTGATCACTTAACTTTACAGCTACATCACCACTACCATCCAAAATTTCGATATAATGTTTTGGTGATTGTTGCGCCAAATCATAACCTTCAATCGAGATAGCTTCAATACTCACATCAGCTGACGAACTGGAATCAGTTTTTGCGATGCTTAGGGTTCCATCTCCGTTATCTGCAGCAGTCAAACCAGCGCCACTAACGTTAATTGCGCTCACGAGCTCGCTAAAAGAGTTAGAATTTATATTGGCATTAATTGTCACACTGCCGTCTGGTCCAGTAATTATCATTGACCAATTCTGAGGTTCTCTAGAGGCATTAACCCGCAATTTCATTGCTCCAGATACGGCATCCGCCGCCTGTGAAGTGACAGTTAATTGTTGGCTAGTGCTACTACTCGCAGGCGAGCCAGTGTTAAAAATAGTAAAGTCTGTGTCGGTGCTGCTAATTGAAAACGCGTTATCTGCACCGGCTGTTGAATTTATTTTCAAGGTCAATCCCGTATCACCTTCAACTAGACTAGCCGTTAAATTACTAATCGCACTTATTTTATTTGCGATGCCTTGCAGAGTATTATTACTGCTGTCGATGGCGACCGAAGTGGTTGACCCATTCAGCGTCACGGTAAATGTTCCGGTTTGCGTAGTACTAGACACTGATGGATTACTTGTAGTCGGATTGAAAAAATTGGTAAAATTACTGTGAGACAAATCATACGAAATCGACTGTGCTGTATCTGCTGAACTTGCAGAATAGGATTGATCAAATTGGCTATCTGTCAATAGAGCGTTAGCAAAACTGTCTAAAATATCAAAACTAGTTTTAGTGGAGTCACCATCTTGAACCTCCATAAAAAGTGAACTGCCATTTAAGCTTGTGGGGAGTTTCACGCTTTCTGACACTTGCAAACTGTGATCTCCACCATCACCGCGATATCGCACTTGACCATTCTCATTGGCGACAAAGGGAGAGGCCTCAGTAGAAAACCCACCATAGAGCGCATCACCATTATTATCCGTTGAATTGGCTAATCCAAAAAGACTTTCCTTAAAAGTAAGCACTTCCAAACGAATAGCCTGACGCTCTGAGTCGGTGACAGTAGCCGTATTGGAAGCAATGAATTTTTCATTCATTCGTGTCACCAGATTTCCAACGGTTTCTAGCGTTGTATCTGCCAATCCAAGTCGCGATGTGACCTTCCCAGCATTAGATTGAAATTGCTCCAGGCGTGCTTCTAGCTCAGTACGTGCCGTCAATGTCACCGCATCTAAAGGGGCATCAGAAGATTGCGTAAGCTTCGTTCCGGTTGCAATCTGCGTATTTAGGTTTTGCAATCTATTTTCAATAAACTTGAACTGGTCCAACATTTGAGTTGCGAAAAGTTTGCTCGAAATTGTCATATTACCCTCACATTATGCGAATGATCGCATCAAATAGATCACGCGCAGTTTGCAAAATCTGAGCGGCTGCTTTGTAAGCCTGCTGCTGTTCCATTAATTTACCAGCCTCTTCATCAAGATTTACGCCAGAAAGTTCGTCTTCAGTAGCTATAGCTGCATCGCGTATAGCAGTTGCCGAAGCGCTCAGTAGCCGCCCAGACTCAAGTTGTGATCCAACCATCAAGGCAATGTTCCGGAAATCATCTTGGAAACTGCTACGCTCTGCAGTCGTTCGGCTTAAGGCGACCATGGCCACCATATTGCGCGCATCACCCGCATTCGATCGATTTAAAGCAATATCAAAATAGTCACCAGTATTTCCAAAACCAGCCAGTTCAAAACGATAATCATTGGCTTCAAATTCTACCACACCATTCGTAAAGCGCGTCGCCATAGAAGTCCCAGTTTCAACGTCAAATAATTCAACCCGGCCTGCAGCTGCATCAACTACTTTAACGCGATAGTCTTTTTGCGCTTTTTCATCTTCTGTACTGTTCATTTCAAAATCTGAAGAAAGGCGTTTGGCTCCATTTGAATCGAGCAAAACAATAAAGTCTTCACTCGGTAGCCCGGTCATCGTCAGCACCTGCCCGGTGAGGTTATTTACAGATAGAGACACATTTGAAGGCTCGCCGCTATAGGAGGATGTTTTTATCCCAGTCTCTGTTAATTCCATCGAAAAATCGGCTGTGCCAAAGCCCAAAGCACCGGCCGCTTCGCTAGGCGTAATGCGTAGTGGACCGTTCAAAGAGCCGTCACTTTTATAATAAGCCAAGTCAAGTCCAATAATATAGGAAGATCCGTCAGCAGAAATTGTCGGCGTAACAGCGGAATTGCTCGAAGTGATCGCAAAACCACTGGCGACCGTCACTTTGCCGTTAGCTACACCCCCTGAAGTTACAGCATTAGTTGCAGTCTTTACCGAATCTACGCCAGTGAAAGTGGTTCCAACGACATATGTAGCACCGTTATAAACAACAGATGCATCAGAGACTGTGTACTCCGCCCCCGCCACAATATCTACTGTGCCCGCGCCGGTTATGGCAGAGGCTGCAGAATTTACATGCCTTACTGAAAATGTCGTGTCCGTCGAACCCACCATCGAATTAAACGTCTTTGCGAAACTTAAAACACCAGCACCATTATCAGTAATTGATATATTGCTCAGAGTCCCCGCCGCAATCAGTGCATCTAATTCAGCTTTAACCTGAGTTGCCACTCCTGCATTTGTATTTGCGTAAGTATCCGCTGCAATTGTTATTGTCTCAGTGACACCGCCCAAAGTTACCTTAATAGCGTCGCTGTTGTTCCAACTTCCACCTGAAAACGAAAGAGTATCATTAACGGCACTCAACGAAATAGCAGAGCTAGATGTGCCATTTAATTTTGCGGCACTCACTAAAGTAAAATCACTAAAGGCGCGGCTTTTTATACCGCTCGTCGCGGTTGTTTCACTTTTAGCCAAACCAAATTCAGCCAAGTCGCCCCCATCTAGGATTTCTATGCTTCTACCGTTTAAAACCCCTCCAGGAACGTTTATTACAAATCGATCAATATATGGATCGGATGACGTGCCCGTGCCCGTAGTTTGAATTTCAGCCAAAACCCGACCACTTTCCGGGCCTTGCACAACGAACTCTCCAGAAGCATACCTGATATCATATTGAGAGGCGCCTACTAAAACAGAAATCATGCTGCCGTCGGCCGGATCACTACTGATCGCAGCGCCTGTAAGAGACGGCAGAGCCGATGTTGAACGAAAGGAAGTCAGTAGTGTTTTTGAAATATTACCAATCGATACATTACTAAGTGAATTCGAGTTTACTACAATATCTGTATCTGCAGAGGATCCATTCATCTTCCCGGATAGGGTGAAAAGTGTGTTTGCTGCCGCCAAACGTAACCCATCAGGACTTGACTGAGGTTCTAAAAGTTCTGGTGCTATATCAATTGACAATTCACTCACAGTCCCTCCGCGGCTTAAGGTTTCGCTAACACCACCTTCTTCTTTTGAAAACGTTTGCGAGAAAGCACTACTACTGGCATCTAGGCTAGAGCTCATCTTAAATGCCCGTGGAGAGCGTAAGCTCAAAGAGCCAATGATTTTGGTATTTTTATTTAAAGCAATGTCCGAGGCTAATAAGTCATTAAAGTTTTGATCAAGAGAATTCACAGTCAGCGCTTGGCCGGTGACATTAGTTATTGAAATATCTTTACCATCTGCTTGTACTAAAACAATGCGGGATCCGTCTCCAGAGACTTCTGCCGTGATACCTGTCTGCACACTGCGTTGATTAATTTTGCTCACCAACGGAGAAAGGTCAGAATTTCCAAATACTCCTGAAATTGAAACTGGATCTTTATCCCCCGAAGCGAGGCTGAATGAAATGTCACCGGAAGGAGACGATCCGTTAGCCAACTTTAATGAGGCGTATGTTCTGGCTTCAGCAACAAAACCGTAAGGCTCAAGTTGAATATTTATATCGTCGGCAATAGTTTTCATATTCACGCCAGCATCAACAGATACATTGACATTTACTACATCATCAGTGGTCGCCGTGGCCGTTCCGTTACTGTCCACCGCCGTAGTTTGAAATGAAAGGGTCTGCTTGGCGATTGTGTTGAACATCGCTCCCTGTTTGATTAATGAGCTTGTTGATCCTGCTGTTAGAATACTTGCTGCCGAGGTTACAGTTGAATAGCCTCCAGGTAAGATGTTGTTTATAGTTGCACCTCGATAGCCAATACCATCGAGAGGGTTCAAATAATCTGCGCGATATTCTGCTTGTGATGTAAAACCGTTGCTCTCCGTTAAAATAAGATCCGCTTCATTGCTTGACAACGGAATTCCAGCAACCTGCCGCCCTTCACGCGTAAATACCCGAAAGTTCGAAGCGTCTTCAGCCGATTTAACAACACCGTTAGTCTCAGTTACTGTACCGTTTGATTCTATCGTTACTTTTCCTGATGTAAATGAAGAGCTTCCGGTGATCTTTAAGCCGCCCTCAAATCCTGCTGCAAAAAGTCCCAAATCCTGAAGTCCCAATCCGGTCGCTATCGTTGCACCGCCAGAATTCTTTTTCGTTACTGTCAGAAAACCATTATTTAAGTAATCCGCCAAATGGGCGCAATCCCGCAAACTATTAACAGTACTTTTAGATACGGTAACTTCATATGTGTCGGAACCGATTACGAAGTTGAAACCTCTTAATTCATTCAAATCGTTAAAGTTTAAAGTCACATTTGGATCTTGTCCTAAAGAAGCCAAATTCAGATTTTTCACGCCCGCTGGTATATAGGCGACGGCACCACCGTTTAAAAATTCTGTATAAGCGACGGAAGATAAAGAATTGTTCGTAACATCAGTAATCGATGCTAAATCAGGACGAGCCATTACAGCCGCCTCGCTCACCATCGTAGCAGCACCAGCATTCGAACTATTGGGTGTGATAACAAAATTCGAAGCCGCAGCAATTTGGCGACCATCAGTTAATAAAAACGAAAGACGGTCTGCTTCCCCGTTCATTTTTTTCAAAGTAAAACTGTCGCCGTGAACTGCTTGATTTTCTACCCGAACGATTGCTCCACTCAGATTAATTTCATTTCTACCTGTGCCAATAGCTTTATTGTTATTGTCGTAGGCCTCCCATGCACCAGACCGTCCATTATAACGAAAAGTTGCATCACTAACCCCATCTACCAGACCGGGAACAGTAAGAACGCTGACATCTAAAGGGCCACTATTTTCGAGAGCTGGCTCAACCAAAAACTCTCTTGCAGTGAACATAGAACGCCCAAATTGTCCATCGAAATCAATCCCATTTCTATGGGCAATGTTAACTTCGTTGATCATCCGATCGGCAAGCGTATCCACTTGTGTATGAGTATCTTGAATGACCGACAACGCAGTCGATAATCCTCTCAATCCGCCATCATCAAGAACTTTTATGACAGTTGAACTTCCCAGCCGATAGCTCACTCCATTCTTTTCGCCATAAATTGGTTGAATTTTTTGCGCTGTTTCTCCATCAAGAAGTAAGGGGCCAGTAAGGTGCTCACCTAGCCTCACATTGACATCGTGGCGCGGACCATAGTTTACTGAAATACGGACTTTTTTAGAGACTTCAGCAATCAGACGATCCCTTTCATCCATCAGAGCATTGGGGGGTGAAGCTCCCAAATTAGAAGACCGCAGCTTTCCATTAACTGAACCTAGAGAAGAAAGAAGGCGATTAACTTCGCTTACTTCTTGATCGATCGCCCCTGTGATTTGTGCTTCCAAATCACGCAAGACAAAAGCCGTTACATTAAATGCATTTGCTAGCCCATTTCCTTGTTCAATCGCAGCCGCCCGTGGGGCTAAATCACCAGGGCTGGCTTCAACATCTGAGAGGGCAAGAAAAAATTGTGATATTTGAGATGACAAGTCTCCTTCACCTGGCAAAATCGCATTTTCAAGCCTTTCCATCGATTCCACAAAAGTTTGCGAAGATTCAAAGCGGCTTTGTGAAGAATTAGTACTAGATGCCAAAAATACGTTATATGCACGACGGACTTCGCTCAAGTTAACGCCTAAACCTATCTGAGATGTAATTGAGGTGAGTCCGCTTTGACTGCCTGAAACTTCGTTCAAATCAGCACTGCGCTTGCGATACCCGTCGGTATTCACATTCGCGATGTTTTGACCAGTCACATTCAACGCTTGCCGTTGCGCCTGAACCGCCGTTTTGCCTATGTCAAATAAGCTTGCCAACCAGCTCTACCCCGTTATTTGCGTTCAAATTGTTGAACAAGCGCCTCTGCAATTCCAAGGCTGTTGCGTTTTGAAATCGTTTGTGAAAACTCTTGATCCATCATCTCTAAGAACGGCTGCGTTCCGGAGTTGCTTAGAATATCATCAGATAATTTCGCTGCCCTGCTAGCTTTCATCAATTCATTAACAAAAATTGCTTCAAATTGTTGCGCGACCTCTTCCAAAGACGCTCTGCGGTCAATGCGCTCAAGCGCCGAAAGCTCTGCCCTGGCGCTTTGCGAAACGAATGCTCTGACCCCATCTACCATTGTTTTTCCTAAATAATAATAAGTTGCGCGCGCAACGCGCCTGAAACCTTCAACGCTTCCAATATGGCCACCAAATCAGAAGGTGTTGCACCAACGGCATTGATGGCATCTACGATTTCTGTCAGCTGAATCCCTGGATCAAACACGAAGGCCTTGGCCAGTTTTTCTTCTGTATCTACGGTGCTGTCCGGGGTTACAACAGGCGCGGCCGGCGTGGCCACAATGCCCGCATCATTAGCAACCACATTTGTTTGCGTCTGCACGTTTGGGTCTTCGGTCACGCGCACGGTCAAGCTGCCATGGGTGATAGCAGCCGGCGTTACGCGCACATTTCCATTAATTATGATTGTACCTGTTCGCGAATTCACAATCACCTGCGCAGGCGGTGTAGCAGGTTCCACCTCTACGTTTTCAAGCAGGCTCACAAAAGATACCCTCTGCGTTAGGTCCGCTGGCGCTTGTACGCGAATAGAGGAGCCATCAATCGGAACTGCAGTTCCCTGTCCAAAAATATCATCCACAGCACTAGACAACGCGCTGGCAGTTGAAAAATCACTTCTATGAAGATTTAGGATTAAAAATTCGTTTTCCAAAAAAGGTGTCTCGACCATTTTTTCAACAGTCGCCCCCTGTGGAACGCGGCCAACCGTGGGAATATTAACGGTTAATGATGACCCATCGGCCGCAGCAACGCCTAACCCCCCGACAGCCAGATTCCCTTGTGCAATAGCGTATGTCTGCCCGTCTGCTCCCAAAAGCGGTGTCATTAAAAGCGTTCCACCGCGCAAGGACGCGGATGCGCCAAGCGCCGACACGGTTACATCAAGCGTTTGGCCAGGTTTGATAAAAGGAGCCAAATCTGCCGTCACCATCACAGCCGCTGCGTTGGCACCCGACAAACCTGAGGTATCAGTTGACATGCCAAAACGCGACAACATGGCCTGCATAGATTGCAAGGTGATACCCAAATTAGCATCGCCAGTTCCCGATAGGCCGACAACCAAGCCATATCCTACTAATTGGTTGTTGCGTACCCCAGCCAAACTGGCCAAGTCTTTTATACGATCTGCATGAGCTAGGCTCGCCAGTCCTAAAAACCAAAAGCAGAATGCAAAATTACCCAAAAGTCTCATTGTTTATCCTACTTAAATCGGTGAAACGACGCTGAAGACCTTTGACAGCCAGCCCTTTTTAGACGTGTCCGCTAATTCGCCCGTGCCAATATAGGTGATTTCCGCATTCGCAAGACGGTTAGAGTTCACGATATTTCCATTGCCAATATCTTGTGGGCGCACGATCCCCTTCACGCGCACATACTCATCGCCATTATTCAGCATCAGCTTTTTCTGCCCTAAAATTTCCAGATTTCCATTTGGGTACAGGCGCACGACAGAGGCCGATACCAATCCCGTTACAGCATTAGATTGAGAGGCCGATCCAGAGCCTGAAAAGGCTTGCGTGGTGCTCAACCCGTAATCTGTTGATACAGCCTTTGGGAATACCCCTATTGGCAATGTGACACCGAAGCTGTCATCCTTACCACTCGTCGCAGATTGCGATTTTGTGGCCTGAAAGCTTTCATTTAACGAAATGGTAAGTATATCGCCAACTTTTGAAGCTTTTCGTTCCGAGGCGAATAAGCCCTGCGCATTGCCATCAAAAATCGCTCCGTCAGCCACCTGTGGGGATTCGATTTCTTCCGGAAAAACCGGTGCAAACTCATCGCTGGCCAATTCTTCAACATAGGTCGAACATGCCGACAAGCTGATGCAAAACAGAACCAAAAAGAGAGTGATGATACGCATTCTATGTCAGCCTAAAGGTTGTTAGAGATATATTTCATCATCTCGTCAGCAGCGGTGATCGATTTCGAGCTCACCTCATAAGCGCGCTGCGTTTCAATCATCTCGACCAATTGCTGCACAACGTTCACATTCGAACCTTCCAAAGACCCCTGCACCAGCTTACCGCGGCCTTCCGTGAAGGGAGCTCCTATTGCTGGCGCGCCGCTGGCGGCCGTTTCGACTAGAAAATTTTCCCCCAAAGCTTTCAAGCCACGCGGATTGGCAAAACCTGCTAAAGTAATTTGACCCAATTCGCTGGGCGCTGCGTCACCGGCCAATAGCGCAGAGACTAGCCCATCTTGCGAAATATTGATTTGTGAAGATCCAGAAGGGATGGTGATTTGAGGTTGCAAAACATAGCCGCTGGATGTGGTCATCAAACCATCTGCGTTTCGCGAAAAAGTACCATTACGCGTGTATCCAATATTCCCATCAGGCATCAGAATTTGAAAGAAACCATCGCCATCTACGGCCACATCCATAGCGTTGTCCGTGTTTATCATACTGCCCTGAGAGAATTTTTTCTCAGTGCTAACAGCGCGCACACCAGTACCAAGCGCCAAAGAAGATGTCAGCGCAGTATCTTCGGAGGTTTGATCACCGCCCGAACGCGATATCTGATAAAGCAAGCTTTCAAAGTTCACCCGATCGCTTTTAAAACCAACAGTATTCACGTTGGCCAGATTGTTTGAGATCACTTGCATCCGTGTTTGCTGCGCAGTCAAACCCGTTTTCGCGACATACATTGCTGAAGAAGACATATTGGCACCTCTCTTTTGCAAATAGTAATGCAAATGATGTGCCAAAGTTTGAAATGGGCCGCGTTTATTAAAATTAACAGAAGCGCCTAATCTCAAACAATCAACGGCGGCGCTGTGCCTTACGCAAGCCCTGAAGACGGGCTCCCTTAGGTGCCTGGAAGGCGCATAATGCGCGTTGTTGCTTCGTCTAAGCTTTTAGCTTCTTTGATAAACTTCACGTTCAGTTCAAAATAACGCTGACCCTCAATATTCGACAAAAGCGCGTCTAAGGCTGTTGAATTGCTGCCTTCCAAAAAACCTTGGGCAACTTCGGCGCGTTGATCCGCAATCGGCATTTCATTTTTATTATAGGGGCGAATATACCCATCTATCGATTTCACCAATTGGGCGCCTTCGGCCAATGTTGTCCCTAAAATTGCAATTTGTTCCCGCGTACCGTCCGGTGAGTCAATTGGTTCAATCAAAACCACACCCGACTCGTCAATGATCAAATCACGGTTTTGCGGCACATTGATCTTATTCATATCGTTATCGAGCATATAATTGCCGGCACCATCGGTTAAAAACCGATCTCCCGTTATAGCAAAATCTCCACGCCTAGATAAAGCGATATCAGCGCCGTTTTTTGGTTCAATAAAAAAATACCCTGCATCGCGAATAGCAAAATCCATCCGCTCATCCGTGCGCTGGATCGCTCCGTTTTGCGACGAAAACAAAGTTTCTTGGCTGGCTTGTGCGAAATATCGGCTCTGATATTGGTCCATATTGGCCAAAAAAGTACTTGCGCGCACTGTGGATAGGTCTTTTTTGAAACCTGGCACGTTTAAATTTGCCAGGTTTTGTGCATTTACCCTCTGGTCAAAGCGTGAATTCGAAAGAGAATTCAACGCCGTATATATCATCCGATCCATATCAAACCCCTAATATGTTCGATTTAGCTTACGAGCGAATATTGATGATCGCCTGTGTCAGCTGGGTAGAGGTTTCAATCGCTTTTGAAGACGCTTGGAAGTTCCGTTGCGCGGTGATTAAGTTTACCAGCTCTTCCGTAATATCCACGTTTGAGCGTTCCAGAGAACCTGACTGGATAGCACCAAAACCTTCGGCACCCGCTTCTCCAAAGGTCGGCGTACCAGAGGTGGCTGTTTCAACAAAGGTCGCGTTACCGACCTGCTTCAAACCGTTTTGGTTATTAAAGTTCGCTAGAACAATTTTACCCAAAGGTCGGTTTTCACCGTTGGTATAGTTAGCACGCAACAAACCCGTGGCATCGATGTCCAATCCATCCAATCGACCAGATGTGAAACCATCCTGCTCCAGATTGTTCACAGCAAAGGGCTGTGACAGCTGTGTTGACGCACTGTAATCCACGTCAAGCGAGATTGAAAAACCTGCTGCCTGTTGCTCATAATGAACACGGTTCAGAGGGCTGATGATTTGACCCGTTTTATCGAAAGTCAATTCACCTTCATCGACATATAACGGATAGTAATCCGTCACCAAGTTATCTGGTGGTGTTTCTACGATCTCGCCTGCAGCATTCACATAGAGTGGCACGCCCGCATCATTGGTCGCTTGCACCAAATTTACGATTGTTGGAACAGCTCCAACGCCGAGCGGTACATCATCAAGGCCTAATTTAGCTGCGCCTTTCACCTTAATAGTGGATAGGTCGCCCGTTGTGCCTGTTGTAAATACAAAATTGTTCGTGTCTGCCTGATATTTGACAGTCACGCCACCAACAACTTCGCCCGTGACGTTATCAGAAATTTGGTTAATTCTAGTTTGTAATTCTGCTGCTAGTGTAGATCCAACGTAATTACCCGAAGGTACTTCAATAATACCACTGATACCATTTACCGACACGTTAAACACATTTGCATTACCTGCAGTTGAGAGATTGAAAATTTCATTCAAAGGTTCGGTTGCAGGAGCACCGAAAGCGCTTGCTGGTTCGGAGGCTAAACCCCTTGCCGTGTCAAAAACAGTATCATTTTTACTGGCACCAACGCCCATCAGTCCATTGTCGCCATTACCCATATAACGCGTCGCTGTGTCAAAAGTTGAGTTCACAACACTGCCATCTGTTGCACTGATAGAATAACGTCCAACTTGGATGTTTGAAGCATTCTGGTCAACGTCAACTCCAAGCGCACCATCGGCAGAAATTGTTTCACCGGTGGTTCCACTTAAGAACGTGAAGGTTTTAGTATCACTGTTATATGCAACGCTTGCGCCGAAGCGTTTTGCGTTAATTTGCATTTCTCCACCATCGGCTACAAACGACTGCGCAGCAATTACAGCAGTTGAACTAATTGTTGTTTGAGGTGATGAATCCGATGCCGGAATACCCAAGTTGTTGGTGCCATCCGCATCTGCAGCTCCATAAACTTTGAACGCTCGGAAGTTCGAATCAGTTCCTGGCCCGATAGCCGTGTGGTTCACCCCAAATTCAAATCTTTGGTTAACGGCGTCATAGCTGACTTTGATTGGTGGGTTTTTCTCATCCACCCAAACAGTTGCGTTTGCGAAATTACTTTGGTCTAATCCTAAACTCGCAAGTGTCGTTGTACCGCCTAGAGCTCCCGACGTTAGCCCTGAAAAGACATCATCATGCTTAATTAGTTTCCCGGTTCCACCATCGGCGCCTTCCGTTTTTTCCGTTCCTGTTGTGGTGACGGCAGAGGTACCTGAAGTCACAATGGTGATTGCTTCAGTCTGCTTTCCTGTAGCGGCATAACTTATATCTATACTTTTGCCAGCTCCAGCTGCAAAAGTTGCAGCTGTATACGCAGGGCTGGCTGCAGCTGCAGCAGCCGTTAGGCCTGCAATAACCGTTGCAAGGCTCTCACCATCGGCCACAGCGGTATACGTTAACGTGGTGGATCCTATAGTAAGGGTTGTTACATCATCTTTTTTCGCTACGTTTGCGACATCAAGTAGTATATTTGCAACTCCCTTCTTTGCAGTTACTTCAGTGTAAGTTTTAGTCGCATCAACAGTAATGACGTCTCCTGCGTTATATTGCTCAGTGCCGTCAGAAATTGTTCCCGCAACAACCTTCATCTTTTTTCCTGTTGTAGCCGAATTCAGGTCAGCTAATAATTCAATCTTCTTTACTCGACCGGTACCAGCAAGCGTCGTCACATTAGCTTCAAAAATTAGACCTAATCCAGACGCTCCGTTATTGAGATCTTTTGCGTTTACAACTGTTGCCGCTGTCGCGCTATTAAAATCAGATGTACCGATCTCTGTAACATAATATTCCTTCCCGGACTCCAAAGATCCAGCATCAGAAACGTCTATCGCACCAGCATCTGCCTCATTATGTTTGAAACTATGTGTGGCAGCAGAGGTTTCCCGCAAAACGATCTTCTTATTATTATAACTGTTTACGGCGCCTGCCGGACTAAGGCTCTCTCCTTCAAAAAACGCCTCCACGTCAGTCGATTCATCACTTAGAATGTATGCTTCTTTAAAAGTATCACCGCTAGTTGCAGAACCTTGTTGCAGAGTGAACCCCCCATCTGGAAATCCTTCTCCAGTAGTGTTGATCGTGATCGAGTTATTAGCATCGATGCTAAGTATTGTTAATGAACGGCCGTTAATAATTGCGTCTTGATTATCAAAATTCCCAGCAAGTTTTACAACCTCTCCAACAGTAAAATTACTAGTATCGTCCAAATCAATTCTTAACAAATTATTGGATGAATCGTATGCAATCGACTTACCAGAGGATACAGCCTCTTTGTTATCAAAAACCGCAAGAGCTGGGGTTTTATCATAGTAAGAATAGGCCAAATGTCGCTTCGATGATGGAGATGAGCTAGCATAGTCAAAAGTTACGATGTCAGTCTTTTGATATATGTTCGCCATTTGACCGCCACTAGAGCGCGTAAATAAACTCGCATTAACTCCTAAATCACCGGTACCATTAATAACGTAGTCGTTCATAGTATCGATCACACGCACCTGCGCGTGTGCTAAAAACTCTTCACGGGTAAAATCTGGAGATGATCCGCTTGTCTCAATTCCCACTTGCTCGGTCACGTATGAAGGAGATAATAAATCGATAGAAACTGGCGTAGTAAGACCGCTCAGAGTTCCGTCACTGGTATTAAGTGTATAAAAATCAACCGTGAGAGTATCATCAACATTTGACCTTACCTGCAACTTATTATCATCACCGTAAGCACTGTTAATCGCACGCTCGACTTCTGAAGCTAATTGTGTCGCGTTGTACGAGCCAGGGCGCAGATCAACACTTACAGGAACGTCACCATCATCGACGTTTACAAGCAGAAAGTCTTTTCCCCAAAAGACGGAGCTATCTGCATTTCCAGCCTCACGGGTCGCGTTAAATCTCATTGGATCATTGGTAATTTCAATAAGTTTGTTACCTTCTTCGCCAAAGTCGAAGCTGGTTTGCGAACCGGTCAGTTTGGCCGGTTGCGACGGTATTTCCTGGTTCAAATCATCTTTTCGATAAAGTGCAGAGCCCTTGCCTTCCGAGAAATAGTTATCGTCAGGAATATTTGCCACGGTAGTTTCATTACCGAAACGGTCTATATAAATTTGCTCGTTATTATCGTTTACGGAAGCAACTAGGTCAGGATTGATTACCGTCTCGTCAATCACAAGTCTGGTATCGTATTTATTCGTCGGATCATCAGCCGTCGAAGCTTGGGTCTTAATGAAGTACACCGTCGCAATTGTAGGGTTACCCAAATCGTCAAAGATTGTTAGAGAGGTTGAATTTGTAAAACTCTCAGGATCGGCTGTACTAAACTGATATCCATCTGAAAACTTCGGGTTATCTGTTATTACAGGCGCATCCGCAGGCAAGTTGATTGCTAGGTCAATATTACTTGTCGCTTTAGGTTCACCCGAAGTCACGGGTAACTGCAAGGGAACCGCGTCGTTGATAGTTTTTGATGTCACAGATCCATCTTCGTTCACAGGATAGGTCAGCAAGAACTGTCCTGTTGAATCAACAACGTTTCGGTTGTTATCAACATTGAAAGAACCGTTTCGGGTGTAAACCACCTGGCTTGATGTCAACGAGGGTTTTAATGCAAAGAAACCTTGACCTGAAATCGCTAAGTCAAGCGCGTTCAATGATGCAGCAATGTTACCTTGGGTAAACTGCTGCTTAACGCCTTTTAGGATCGAACCAGAACCAATCGATGAAGACGAGTTCTGCAGTGGAGAAGTCGCAAAGATATCCCCAAATTCAGCCCGGCTGCGTTTAAAGCCGGTGGTGCCGACGTTGGCAATGTTGTTTGAAGTCGCGGCAATATCAGCCTGTGAACCATTCAATCCTGTAAGTGCGGTATAAAACGACATCTGTTAGTCTCCCTTAACCCTGGTAAAGTCTTTGATTACATCCGATACCGCAGAACATTTGCGGCATCGACGGTTTGATCATTCTCTAATTCAAGATTGGTGGCGCCGGTATCTTTGTTCAGCTCAGCTCCAATCACTCTGGCAAATAAATTCGGCTGCAAGCTTTCCATTCCCTCGCCATAATTCACCATCACATCCACACGGATGTTTTTATTTCCATCGCGGTAGGCTTGCGGCAGATCGGTCCATTGAAACCCAATCATTCCGGAAGCTTGAGGTCCCATGACTTGCTCTTCAAGCAATTCATTAGTCTCTGCGTCATAAAAATTAACTCGCGTATCAACCGCTGTTTTATCCAGCTCGAACACACCATGTAATTCGCCATTTGCGTCCGCGGCGGCTTTGTCACCGGGCACCAAAACAGAATGGCCCATCACGTTCGAAATCGAGGCAACGCGAAGTTGTTGAACCTCTGCAGCCATGGCTTTCATCGAGCTGGCCATTTCCTCAATACCGGTCACGGTCGAGAACTGGGCCATTTGAGCGATGAAATCACCGTTATCCATCGGCGCCATTGGGTCCTGATTTTGCAATTGGGCAGTCATCAGGGTTAGAAAATCTTCTTGCCCCAATTTATCACTAGACTCATTCACCACATCGCTGGCGCTCTTGATGCCCAGCTTGTCGAGGATCTCTTTTTGCGTCTGAGCGCTTGGGTTATTACCGATTTCCATCATTTTCACTCCAGCTTATTTGCCCATATCAATCGTGCGCATCATCAAGGCGCGCATGGTCGATAGAACTTCCAAATTATTTTGATATTGCCGACTGGCTTCCATCATCTCGACCATTTCTTCATCCGAATTGATCGGGGCTTTATACACAAAGCCATCTGCATCCGCGCTCGGGTGACCAGGTTCATAAAGCTTTTCTGCTTCACGCTCTAACGCCACGATTTGATCCGCGGTAACGCTTGCCATCCCGTCATTTTCATATTGATCGCTAAAAACAGTTTTAAAAACCGGACGGATTGGTTTGAAAGCTTCTTCCGGCGTGCTTGCCTTGCTTTCCATATTGGCTAGGTTTGAGGCAATCGTATTCAGGCGCACCATCTGCGCGCCCATCGACTGGCCTACAACGTCAAATATGTTTTTAATACTGCTCATTATTCGCCCTTTATAGCCGTCATCAAGCCACCAAGCCGCTTGTTGAGAAAGTTAAGGGACGAGATGTAGCGCAAAGAATTTTCCGAAAACTCCATCTGCTCAACCGCCATTTCCACCGTGTTGCCATCGGCGGATGGGTTCATAGATTGACGGAACTTAAGCTTCTCAGACGAGGCTGCACCGCTGAAACCAAAATGCTGCTCATACGACCTTTTCAGCGAACCTTCACCCGCTTTGGCCTTTAAAACCTGTTCAAAATCGATATCACGCGCCTTGAAACCCGGCGTTGCCGCATTGGCTATGTTTGAACCAATGATCATGTTCCGACGCTCGCGCAGTTTAAGCGCATCGGCGTTGAAGCTAATATAATCCTTGAGAACTTGCATATTCTAACGTACGTTCCTGCCAAACTTTGTTTCAGGAAGAAACTTGCAAGTATTGTGCCAAAATGGAGATGTTGGTTATGGCCAAGCCCCGGCAACCCGCAAAAAAAACCGCCCCAAAGTCAAAAAAAGCTGCGGCAGAGGCGCCCGACGTTGATTTGGGGAAACTGCTGTCAGAAAAACTGAGCAAGCAGCCTTTGGGAAAATCGCTTTCAGTGCTGGAACAAATTTACCAAGATATCGACGATCTTACGATGCGCTTAGATGTGTTGATATACCGTATCCAAATTTTAAAAAAGCGAACTCTGGGGCTAAAACGTGGTAAGTTTATAGATATGAGCGAAGTGCTCAATCTATTAGAGGGCACCGAGACCAATCTGGCAGCAAAAGCCAAACTGATGGCAAAAGCCGCCGGCGATGCTGCTGGAGAACCGCCGACAGCAGAACAGGATACACCCGTTGAATGGGTTAAGCTGAAACTTCTTAAAGAAACCGAAATTAACGGAATAAAGCTTTCCGCTGAGTCGACAGTTGCCGTCGAGCAATTAGTTGCAAAAAAACTTCTCGAGGATGGCGTGGCCGAGGCGGCCGAAGAGCCCGCAGAAGAAATCGCATAAAATGCACCCAGCGCGATGAAATCTTTTTTGACATTAGTAGTTATTCTCTCTGTAGCCATCGGCGTGTTTTACGCCGTGACCTCATCTAACCTGCTGGTGCGCTACTCCTACGACGTATATGCCTGCTCTTCGGCATCTGGAGAAACAATTGAACTGAAGTTTAACGATATCAAAATCGGCGAGAACGTCGTTCTCACTAGCCCAAATGGCGAAAGCACTCTTGAAATTTTACAAGCATCTCAAGAAACTGTAATGTTCAAAAAGCAAGGCGAAGTCTTTACGCTGGATCGCATAGAGAAGCGACTGTTGCGCGAACTAGACACGCTTGTGTCAATTTTATATTGTGACGTTTCAAGTTTTCGGATGTAAACTAAACAAAACAACAATTTCTCCGTTAACACCTTAAAGCAAGGGAAGATCAAGTGGCAAGCACAGGCAGCTCGACATCCGGCACCACCACCACTGGCAGTGAGATCATATCCAGTGTGAACAAACAGTCTGGCTCAGGGATTGATTTGAAAAGCTTGGTTA
>ERZ802824.588-NODE-588-length-20094-cov-68.9935_pt1 | contig 20094 bp, 16 predicted proteins | sample MGYA00345650_ERZ802824 | MGnify/ENA primary metagenome ERZ802824 (study PRJEB30503, sample SAMEA104212361) | marine metagenome | biome: Westerlies Biome; feature: [SRF] surface water layer (ENVO:00010504) within the epipelagic zone...; material: water... | reverse complement strand
GCCACACAAGAATTAATTGAAACAAATAAAAAATATGCTTTATGTACTATGTGTGAAGGTGCTCTGACCTTGAATCAACACAGGAAATTCTAGAGGGCTTAATCTGTTTCATCAAGTTTTTATTTAATTTCTTGAAAATTTCGTGATTTTGCTAAAATAATAATATTATACCATGATTAGAATGCAGTAAGAGAGCTTGGCATGGATGATGAAAACGATATTTACGAAGGCCTGCGTCTGCGGGTAACCTCAGGTGGTTTGACGCCGAATACAAAATTAAAACCCAGCGTTTTGCGCCATGATTATAATTGTTCGGCCAGCACCATTCGAGAGGCTTTATTCAGATTATCCACCGTTGGCTTGGTGTCTTTTCAAGAGCAGCGTGGCTTTCGCGTTCCAATTCCAACCGATCAAGCGCAACATGAGCTAACGCATCTGCGTATTTTGCTTGAATGCGAGGGGGCTTGTTTGTCGATTCGTCAGGGCGGCATTGATTGGGAATCTCGGCTGACGGCGGCGCATCATAAATTATCGCATATCGAAAAAAGAGTGCGTGGAAGCGCTGACCATATGCCGCTTTTCATTCTTTGGGCAAAAGCCGAGCAAGCGTTTCATGAGACTCTCATTTCAGATTGCGGATCAGATGTGCTCAAAGCCACGCATGCGATGATCTATCAGCGATTTCGTCAGCAAGTTTTTAATTCTGATAAAAAATTTGTCTTCGTTGTCAAAAATATTGAGCAGCATCAGGGAATTTTAGATGCTGCTCTGATGCGAGATGAGGCTTTGATCCGATCTCGTATTTATAGTCACTTAGAAAGAAACTTGGTGTTCGACATGCCGCCCGAGCTGCCTAAGCTTCCATATTAACAAGCTCCTGTTTTAATCAGCGCTGGCTTTGCTGGCGTTGGGCAAATCATCTTGGATATAGGTTGCGATGATTTCATCAAAACTGGCTTCTGCTAGAAAGCCCAGCGCACGCGCACGTTTCGCGGTGAAATTTCGAGGCCAGGAGGAAACGATATTAATGATCGTGTCATCAGGTTGCCGCTCAATCAATTTAATGACCGATTGACCCGCAGCGCGGCGCAGCGCCTCTATTTGCTCTGCCACTGTGCAACTTACGCCTGGCAGGTTGAGCGCGCGTCGATTTTCCAAAAGCCCGCTGTCTAACGTTGCGGCATGCCGTAAAAACCCCGCGGCCGCGCGCGGAGAAGCGTGCCAATGACGCACGCTTTCATCCACGGGTAAAATTGCTTTTTGGCCATTTAAAGGCTCGCGTATGATCCCTGAAAAAAACGATGAGGCGGCCAGATTGGCCTTGCCTGGGCGCACGCAGATCGTTGGTAACCGTAAGGATATCCCATCTACAAACCCTTTTCTGCTAAAATCTGACAGCAGCAATTCACAGGAGGCTTTTTGAGCTCCATAGCTGGTTTGAGGGGCGCTTAAAAACGTATCGTCAATCTGTTCCGGAAACGGGCCGCCAAACACTGCAATCGAGGAGGTAAAAATAATTTTTGGCACATAGGCTCCGTTGGACCCGATGTGAAGCGCCTTCAACGCTTCTAGATAATGCCACATTGTGAACATATTGACCTGCCAGCCAGCGTCGAAATTGCTTTCGGCTTCGCCCGAAACGATCGACGCCAGATGAAAGACGATATCGGGGCGCAATCGGGCAAGCATGGTAATATTTTGCGCATCGGTTAAAGAGCCGGTTATACAGCGCAGACGCCCGTCTTGCTTGAGGGGGAAGGCCATATCAAACAACGTAATGTCCAGCGCCTTATGGCCGAGCAAGCCACTGGCCAAAAGGTGATTTGCCAGCTTTTGGCCCACCATACCGCCGCCACCAAGGATCAAGATTTTTGTCATGGCTTGTTTTGTCCATGCTCGAGCAATTCCAAATACAGGCCAGAATGGTCCGTATCTGCGCCACCCATATGCTCAACCAAGTGTTCAAAGCGATCTCGGATATGCTGCGTGACGGGTAAGGTCACACCAAGCTGAGCGGCTTCATTCAGCCCGTTATTCAGATCTTTGAGGTGAAATTTAGCAGGCCCGCCCGGCACAAAATTGCCCGTCGTCATACGCTCTCCATGTTGTTGAAGAATAACGCTATCGGCAAAGCCGCCCTGCAAGGCTGCGCGCACCGCTGCCGGATCAGCCCCGCCGCGCTCGAGCAGCAGCATGGCTTCGGCAACCGCGCCGATTGTAACGGCAACGATGGCCTGGTTCGCCAGTTTTGCCAATTGTCCAGCGCCCGAGGGCCCCACATGGGTTGGCCGGCCCATACCGGCCAGAACATCTTGAACTTGAGAAAAATCTTCTGCAGCCCCCCCAACCATAATCGCAAGACTGCCGGCCTCGGCCCCTTTGGTGCCGCCTGAAACTGGCGCGTCTAAATGTCGGGTGTTAAAGGCGCGCAAATGCGCCGCTTGGGCGCGCGCTTCTTCTGGTTTCGTGCTGGACATATCCACCCAGACTGCGTCGGGTTTGAGCGCTTTTTGCAAGGCCGCATCGTCTAAAATCAAAGCCACGGTCGGGCCGTCTGACACCATTGAAATGATTATATCTGCATTTTTAACTGCCTCTGCGGCGCTTGTCGCTACATGCACACCAAAGCCAGATAGCCCAATCGCTTTTTCAGCAGATCTGTTCCAAGCGCTCAGGGTGATACCATTGGCAGATAAGTTCCTAGCCATTGGGAACCCCATAAGACCTGTTCCTAGAAATGCGACCTTTGATATTTCCGACATGGCATCCTCATTTTGTTCTTTCTACCATCACAATAAAGATGAAATTTCGGATGTCACTCAGGATTTGTAGGTTGTTGTGGCCGCGTTCCGTAACTGTTGAGTGTTCGTGCATCTGATGTTAGTCACAGCGAAGCGAAGGTTGCGTTGCCCAAAAAATATTGGGTTTTAGCACGGGCAATGGGGGGAAGTGTATGGCTGGTAACAGGTTGAAAAATAAACGCGTTTTGGTGACGGCGGCGGGTCAAGGGATCGGCCGAGCGGCGGCCTTGGCGATGGCGGCTGAGGGCGCTAAGGTATTCGCCACTGACATAAACCCCGAAGGTTTGGCGCAGTTGAAATCTGAGGCGACCGGCCGATTAGAGGCGTTTGAATTAGATGTCCGCTCAGAGGCCTCTGTGGCGGCGGGCGTTCAAGTGGCGCAGCCCGATGTGTTGTTCAATTGTGCTGGTTTTGTGCATAATGGTACGGTGTTAGAGGCCAGCGATGAAGATTGGGAATTCGCGTTTGATCTGAATGTGCGCTCGATGTTGCGGACCGTGCGGGCGGCTTTGCCGGGTATGTTAGAGCGCGGATCGGGCTCTATTATCAATATGTCTTCAGCCTGTTCTTCGGTTATCGGAGCGCCAAACCGGTTTGTCTATGGCACCACGAAAGCGGCGGTTCTGGGCCTCACAAAATCGGTTGCAATCGATTACATTACCAAAGGGATCCGCTGCAACGCGATCTGCCCGGGCACGGTTGAAAGCCCGAGCTTGCATGATCGCTTGCATGCCACTGGTGATTACGAGGCGGCAATGAAAGCCTTTATTGCGCGCCAACCGATGGGACGGATTGCAAAAGCAGAAGAAATCGCGGCGCTGGTGGTGTATCTTGCCAGCGATGAAAGTGCCTTTACCACAGGGCAAGCCCATATCATTGATGGCGGATGGTCAGGATAAACTTATGAAAAAAATTCAAATTGAAGACTTAAGATCACGTAAATGGTTCATGAATGCGGATAACCGCGAAATGACAGCGCTTTATTTAGAGCGGTATCTGAATTACGGCCTGACGCGAAAAGAGCTGCAATCGGGCAAACCGATCATTGGGATCGCCCAAACCGGCAGCGATCTCAGCCCGTGCAACCGCCATCACCTTGAGCTGACAAAGCGCGTGCGCGACGGGATCATCGCAGCCGGCGGCACACCGATTGAAATTCCTGTTCACCCGATTCAGGAAACCGGCAAGCGCCCAACCGCGATGTTAGATCGCAATTTGGCCTATCTATCGCTTGTTGAAACCTTATTTGGCTATCCGCTTGATGGCGTGGTGCTGAATATTGGCTGCGATAAAACCACCCCTGCGCTGCTCATGGCGGCCGCGACGGTGAATATCCCGGCCATCGCGCTTTCGGTCGGGCCGATGTTAAATGGCTGGTTCAACGGCGAGCGGACCGGTTCGGGCACCATCGTTTGGAAGGCCCGCGAGATGTTGGCCTCGGGCGACATTGATGATGATGGTTTTATGGAGCTGGTTTCCAGCGCCGCACCTTCGGTTGGCTACTGCAATACGATGGGCACCGCCACCACGATGAATTCTTTGGCCGAAGCGTTGGGCATGCAATTGCCCGGCTCTGCAGCGATTCCGGCGCCCTATCGCGAACGCGGACAAATCAGTTATGAAACCGGTTTGCGGATCGTCGATATGGTGTGGGAAGACCTGCGGCCAAGCGATGTGATGACGCGTGAGGCCTTTGAAAATGCGATCGTGATCAATTCTGCGATTGGCGGCTCTACCAATGCGCCGATCCATTTGAACGGGATTGCGCGCCATCTTGGCGTGCCATTGAACAATGATGATTGGCAGAGCATTGGCCATGAGATTCCGCTTTTGGTGAATTTGCAGCCCGCGGGGGAGTATCTGGGTGAAGATTATCAAAGGGCGGGCGGCGTCCCAGCGGTTGTTGGAGAGTTGCTCGAAGCTGGTTTGTTGCCGCATCCCAAAGCGCTTACCGTCAATGGCGCGTCCATGGGCGATAATTGCTCTGACCGGCGCAGCGAAAACCAAGATGTGATTAAACCTGTGAGCGCGCCCATCAAAGCGCAAGCCGGGTTTATTAATTTATCGGGGAACTTGTTTGACAGCGCGATCATGAAAACTTCGGTGATCAGCGATAATTTTCGGCAAAGCTATCTGTCAAATCCCGAGGACCCAGATGCGTTTGAAGGCCGGGCTATTGTTTTTGATGGGCCCGAGGAGTTTCACCATCGCATTGATGATCCTGCGGAAAATATTGATGAGACCTGTATTCTTTTCATGCGTGGTACGGGGCCGATTGGATATCCGGGGGGCGCCGAAGTGGTCAATATGCGACCGCCTGCTTATTTGTTGAAAAAAGGCGTTGAGGCGCTGCCTTGTATTGGCGATGGCCGTCAATCGGGCACATCAGGAAGCCCTTCAATTTTAAATGCCTCGCCAGAAGCGGCGGCTGGCGGCGGGCTGGCGCTTTTGAAAACCGGCGATCGCGTCCGCATTGATCTTAAAAAATGCACGGCGGATATGCTGGTGCCTTTGGACGAGTTGGCAGAGCGCGCCCGCGCCTTTGAGGCCGAAGGCTATCCCTACCCAGAGAATCATTCGCCCTGGCAAGAGCTGTTCCGCGAAAAGGTAGGCCGCTTTGACGAAGGTATGATTTTGAAAGATGCCGATAATTACAGAGATATTGCGCGCAAATATGTGCCGCGCGACAACCATTAGGAGATAGAGAATGAAGCTTGTTCGTTATGGGGCCTTCGGTGCGGAAAAACCCGGTTTGATCGATCAAAATGGGGATCTGAGAGACCTGTCATCGCATGTTGCTGATATTGCCGGGGCCGCGCTGCAAGATGCAGAGCTGGATAAATTACGCGCGCTCGACCCGAACAACCTGCCATTGGTTGATGGCAGCCCGCGCTTGGGCGCATGCGTTGGAAACATTGGGAAATTTCTGTGTATCGGTTTGAATTATTCTGATCACGCGGCGGAAACTGGCGCCGCAATTCCCGAACATCCAATTTTATTTGCCAAAGCCACCTCGGCTGTTGTGGGCCCGAACGATGATGTGTCGATGCCGCGCGGATCAACCCATACAGATTGGGAGGTCGAGCTGGGCGTGGTGATTGGTAAAACGGCCAAATATGTCTCGCAAGAAGAGGCGCTTGATTATGTGGCTGGCTATTGCGTTGTAAATGATGTGTCTGAGCGTCATTTTCAAACCTCGCTTACGGGGCAATGGACGAAGGGGAAATCCTGCGACACATTCGGGCCAACCGGTCCGTGGTTGGTCACGCGTGACGAAATTGCAGATCCACAAAATCTAGCGATGAGCTTGGATGTGAACGGCAGGCGTATGCAAACGGGCAACACCAACACAATGATTTTTTCCGTAGCGGAGATAATTGAACACCTTTCTGGGTTGATGTCTTTGCACCCAGGTGATGTGATCAGCACCGGAACCCCCCCTGGCGTTGGGATGGGGATCAAGCCGCAGCCGATCTATCTCAAGCGCGGCGATGTGATGGAGCTGACGATTGAAGGCCTTGGATCGCAGCGTCAAAGCGTTACGGAAGACGCATGAGCATGCCTGATCTTTTACTGATCGGCGACGCAACGGAAGAGATGCTGCATCGCCTTTCTGAAAAACTTAACATCCATGCATTGTCGGATATCGCAGATCCAATCGCTTGGTTGGCAGAGCATGGTGATAAAATCTCCTACGTGGCCACCAATGGTCATGATGGGATTTTGCCCGCCTATATGGAGGCGATGCCCAATTTGAAAGTGATCAGCTGCTACGGGGTGGGCTATGATGCGATCGACACTGAAGCCGCCGCCGCACGCGGCATTCATGTCACGCATACGCCGAATGTGTTGAATGCCGAAGTGGCGAGCACAGCGCTTTTGCTGATGCTTGCATGCTATCGAAACTTCTTGGCAGAAGACGCGTATGTGCGCTCGGGTGCGTGGGAGCGCGAGGGCAATGCGCCCTTGTCGCGCTCTGCAGATAATCAAATTGTTGGTATTTTGGGCATGGGTCGGATCGGGCAGGCCATTGCCCAGAAACTCGCTCCGTTTAACGCCAAAATTCTTTATCATTCGCGCAGCGCAAAGCCGGTGGATTACATCTATTGTGAGAGTCTGATCGATATGGCGCGCCAAAGTGATGTGTTGATTTGCATCACCCCAGGCGGGCCCGCAACGCGGCATCTTGTAAACGCAGACGTGTTGAATGCGCTGGGTCCTAACGGCACTTTGATCAATGTCAGCCGCGGGTCGGTTGTGGATGAAAAGGCTCTGATTGCGGCCTTGCAAGACGGGCGCCTTGGCTGGGCCGGGCTGGATGTGTTTGAGCAAGAGCCGAAAGTGCCCGAAACTTTGCGGGCGCTGTCAAATGTGGCCCTGTTGCCGCATGTGGGAAGCGCCACTGTGGAAACCCGCGCGGCGATGGGAAATCTCACGGTTGATAATATACTCACCCATCTGGCCTCGGGTAGCGTGATCAGCCCGGTGCCGGAATGCGCGCATCTGTAAGGTGATCGCAGCGTGGGGGAGAACACCCAGATCGTTGACGTAGAGGCGGCGCTTTTTGAGGTGCCGCTGGATGAGGTTTTGGTGGATGCCAAACATGGGGCGCATAGCCATTTTCAGCTGATCTGCGTCACCATTTGTTTGGCTGATGGGCGCCGCGCCACCGGCTATACCTATACGGGCGGGCGCGGCGGCCATGCGATTCTTGCGCTGGTCCAGAACGATTTGGCGCCATTTTTAGTCGGGCGCTGCAGCATGGATATCGAAAGCTTGTATGAGCAAATGCTGTGGCATATGCATTATGTCGGGCGCGGGGGCATCGTGAGCTTTGCGATTTCTGCTGTTGATATCGCGCTTTGGGATTTGCGCTGCAAAGCTGCGGCTTTGCCGCTTTGGCAGATGGCAGGTGGCGCAGGCAACCGTTGCAAAGCCTATGCGGGCGGGATTGATTTGGCCTTTCCACTGCCAAAATTATGCGGTCATATTGAGGCTTATTTGGCGGCTGGATTTAACGCTGTGAAAATCAAAGTGGGACAACCCAGTCTTGAGGAAGATGTTGCGCGGATCCGCGCGGTGCGCGCGTTAATCGGGCCCGACATTCACTTCATGATTGACGCCAATTACGCTCTGAATGTGGCGCAGGCGATTGCGCTTGCCAAGGCGGTGCGCGATCAAAATATTTTGTGGTTTGAAGAACCGATTATCCCTGAAAATTTTGCCGGCTATGCGGAAATTTCCAAAGCGAGCGGCATCGCGGTTGCGCAGGGTGAAAACTTGCATACGCATGAAGAGTTCGAAATGGCGTTGGCGCAAAGTCAGTTGGGCTTTGTTCAGCCCGATGCGTCAAATTGCGGGGGCATCACGGGCTGGTTGCGCGTCGCGGCTGAGAGCGCGCGCTCTGGCGTGCCGATTTGCAGCCATGGGATGCAAGAATTACACGTGTCTTTGGTGAGCGGCCAAGCCCATGGGGGATGGCTTGAAGTGCATAGCTTTCCGATTGACCGATACACCAAGCAGCCCCTGCAACTAGAACAGCATTTGGCTGTGGCGCCGGATGCGCCGGGCATCGGGGTCGAGTTTGATTGGGAGCGGCTGCAGCCGTTTCGGCTGTAGCTGGCATAAGGGTTACAGCGAGGCGGTGATTCCACCATCGACGTAAAGCGTGTGGCCATTTACAAAACTAGACGCGTCAGAGGCCAAAAAGATGCAAGCCCCCACCAATTCTTCCACTTGCCCCCAGCGCCCTGCGGGGGTTCGATTGGTCAGCCAGGCGCTGAATTCGGGATCGGCCACCAAAGCCGCATTTAGGGGCGTGTCAAAATAGCCTGGCGCAATGGCATTGCATTGCAGCCCGTGTTTGGCCCAATCTGTCGCCATGCCTTTGGTCAAATTGGTCACGGCGCCTTTGGTGGCGGTATAGGGTGCAATGCCGGGGCGGGCCAAGGCTGATTGTACGCTGGCAATATTGATGATCTTTCCCCGTTTGCGCCCGATCATATGGCGGGCGACGGCTTGGCCCACGTGAAAGACCGACGCGATATTGGTTTGGAGCAATTGTTCAAATGCCTCGGGTGGAAAATCTTGCAACGCGGTGCGATGCTGCATTCCGGCATTGTTGACCAAGATATCAATCGCGCCAGACGCGCTTTCAAACCCGTCTATCGCCTCGCGTACCGCGGTATGATCCGTGGCATCAAACGCCAGTTGATGGGTTTTTAAACTGTTAGCCTCTAAGGCTTTCGCGGCGCTGGCCAGTTTTTCGGCATTGCGCCCGTTTAAGACGATTTCAACGCCTTCTGCCGCCAGACCTTTTGCCAGAGCAAAGCCGATGCCTTGGCTTGATCCCGTGATTAAGGCGCGCTTCCCATTAAGATTGAACAATCCAGATGACATTCGGTTTCTCCTTTTTGGGCCCGGGATTATTGGGCTTGGCCGCGACGGATCTTATCGCTATCTTTAAGCAGCTTGTACAGCAGGGAAAGTCACTTACATGAAAGCTTTGGTCATTCACGGCGCGAAAGACTTGCGTTTGGAAACGCGCGACGCAGAGGCGCCGGGGCCCGGGCAGGTGGCGGTCGCTTTGAAAGCGGGGGGCATTTGTGGGTCCGACCTGCATTATTACAATCACGGTGGGTTTGGGCCGATCAAACTGCGTGAGCCAATGGTTCTGGGGCATGAAGTTGCAGGTGAAATCGTTGAGCTTGGCCCCGATGTAGAGGGGCTACGGCTTGGGCAATTAGTGGCTATTTCTCCCTCAAGGCCTTGTTATGATTGCTGTTACTGCAGGGGCGGGCAATTGAATCATTGTTTGAATATGCGGTTTTATGGCAGCGCGATGCCGTTTCCGCATATTCAGGGGGCTTTTCAGGAATATCTGGTGGCAGAGGCGGATCAATGCGTTGTGGCAGATGGATTAACGGCGGGTGAAGCCGCGATGGCAGAGCCGCTGGCCGTGGCTTTGCATGCGCTGAAGCAAGCTGGCAATTTGATAGGGGCCCGCGTGTTGGTCACGGGCAGTGGTCCGATTGGAGCTCTGACCATTTTGGCTGCACGGCGCGCCGGCGCTGCAGAGATAATCGCCACTGACCTTTCGGATTACACGCTTGCGAAAGCGAAAGCCGCTGGGGCGGATCAAACGTATAATATCCTGACACAGCCACAGGCTTTGGCCCCTTATGGCCGTGATAAAGGCCAGATCGATGTGCATTTTGAATGTTCAGGGGCCGCTGCTGCGCTGGCGAGCGGCATCTCAGTTTTACGACCCGCTGGGCAATTGATACAGCTTGGCTTGGGCGGTGATATGAACGTGCCAATGCAAGCGTTGACCGCCAAAGAAATTTCTTTGAAGGGCTCTTTTAGATTTCATTTTGAGTTTAAGGCAGCAGTGTCTTTGATGCAAAAAGGCTTGATTAACGTCTCCGATTTGATCACTCAAAACGTGCCGCTGCATGAGGCAATTGCAGGATTTGAAATGGCATCGGATCGGGGATCCGCGCTGAAAGTGCAGATTGCGTTTTAAGGGTTTGGAAAGCGGATGCTCTGTCTGTGTCAAAGTAAGGCCTGATCAGGCTTGGAAAAAGCCGTTTCAACGGCGTGCCCAGTGGCTTGATCTTGATATTATATTATATATTTGCGGAGAAGGCGTTGACCTCAGGGGGAGATGCTTTTTCTGCCATATTAAGTGGATAAAAAGTTGAATGGTGTGACTTTGAGATGAGCGAAGAGCTGCAAGATGATGAGATCGATCTGCGCGAATTATTCGCCGCACTTTGGGATGGAAAACTCCTTATTTTCATCGTGACATGTGCCGTTTTTTTATTCTCATCGGCATATTTGCATGTGGCTGAGCGGAGCTATACCGTGTCGGTCACCTTGCGCCCAACCGAAGAGCAAAGTTCGGCTGGCGGCAATTTGGGCGGGCTTGGCGGGCTTGCATCGCTGGCGGGGGTTCAACTGCCCAGCGGCGGCACCACTGAATTCATCACGTTTCAGGCGATGCTCAAGTCTCAAGAAGTCGCTTCACGTCTTTTTGCCGATGAAAACTTAATACAGCGGCTTTTCGCAGGTGAATGGGATGAGAGCCGTAAAAGCTTTTTACAGCCCATTACAACTTTAGGAAATGTCAAACGCATGCTCAAGCCGCTTTTAACCGGTGAGGGGCAAAGTGCCTATATCGCGCCCAACGCGGCGCGCTTGGCCAAAACACTAGCCGAAGATCTATCCGTCTCTGAAGATCAGACCAGCGGCATGCTTAAATTGAGCATGGAAAGTGCTAAGCCAAAATTGGCAAGCGATCTGATGCTGGCGCTCATTCGCGAAACTGATGGGTTTCTTAAAGAGCGTTTCGTGATTTCCGGGTCAGACGCGCTGCGGTTCTATCAGCAGAAAATTTCGAAAGCGCGCTCGCGCGAACACCGCGAAGCATTGGCAAAACTGATCGCCACTGAGGAGCAAAAATTAATGCTGGCCACGCGAGAAGGGCCCTTTGTGGTTGAAATTATGATGGGGCCGGATCAATCATTGCGGCCCACATCGCCCAAAAGCAGCTTGGTTTTGGCCTTGGGTTTGGTGTTAGGACTGTTTTTGGGGGCTGCTGTTGTTTTGTTGCGCAAAGCCTTTGGCGGCAATCAAAAGAAAGTATCACAGTCATGATGTCCTTGGTTCGCAGCTTCATATTTATGGTTCTCTTTGCGACGAACGGCGTGGCGCAAACCTCGCCGCTTGATCTGTTGCTACAACAGCAATCGCAGGGCCTGCCATTTGGCACCGATATGCAAAGCCTAGAGGATATGTTTTCGGGGCAGGGTTTTGACATTAACCCAGAAAACGATGCGCGCACGGCCAAAGAGCCCGTAATCCCGAATGAGCAAAATGTTAAACTGCTGGACCGACGGTTAACGGCGGAAGAAGCCCAGCAACGGCGCCAAGAAGGGCAAGCGCTGTCGAATGGTTTATTGGGTGGGCAATCGAAGACACAAACGCTGTCGATGGTCGAAACCTATTACAAAATCCTTACTGGTGAAAGTTTGGACGTGTTCGGAACAGGTAAATCCGCCACGTCAAACAATATTGCGGATGATCCTGCTGATGAGTTGCTCTTTTTCAACTCTTTAGGCTCAGGCTACCGCCTAGCTGCAGGCGATGTTCTTGCCATTTCAATCCGCGGATTAAGCAGCACAGATGAAGAGGCCGTAGTTGATGGTGAGGGAAAAATCGCTATACCCGGAATGCTGCCTGTCATTGCCGCAGGGCGTTCCATCGCGGATGTACAAAGTGACATTAAGCAAGTGTTGGAAGTCGATGATGCGTCTGCAAACGTGTATGTCAGCCTTTCAGCGGCGCGTTTGGTATCGGTGCAAATTACCGGAGCTATAGGGCAACCCGGAACGGTTGCAGTGCCGGCCTACACGCCTGTGAGCAGAATTTTGCCGCTTGTGGGGGATATTCTTCCGCAGGGTTCGGCCCGAAATATCACTCTGTTTCAAAGCGGCGACCGCCAAATTGTTGACCTTTATCAGTCGCTTCTGGGGCTTGACGTTGCCGTTGATCCTTTGGTGGTTAACAATGCTCGTTTGCATGTTGGCGATCAAGGCGGCACGGTGGCGGTTGCAGGATTTGTTGGGCGCCCAGGAATTTTTGAATTGGCCGCTGGCCAAACCGCGATTTCCACAGACGAGCTGTTTCGCTTGGCAAATATTAGACTGATGGCCCCGGGCACAAAGATGGATTTGCTGCGCTTTAACGATCAGGGGGTTCCAGCTTCTGAACCGATTGCTTTCGGAAAAGATCAAATGGTTCAGGCAGGTCAAGCGCTTCAAATCAAATTCGTACAGACCCGAAGCCAATCGGATGTAAAGGTTTTCGGCGCGGTTGAAAAACCGTTCTCTTTGAATGTTGTCAACCCTATACCGATTGCCGAACTGTTACGGAACGGCGCAGCTTTAACGTCAGATGTCTATATGGATTTTGCGCTTATTGCGGGAAACCGCAGCGAAAACGGCGCCGATAGAACAATTAATTTGACCAAAGCATTGCGATTTCCCGATCGGTTTTTGATCCAGCCAGGGGAAACGTTGATCGTTTTGAATTTGAACCAATATCAAACCTTGCTGAGACAATCTTTAACAGAACCGAGCGGCCGAATTTCCCAATTGCTTATCTCTGCAGAGCCGGCCGAGGTGTTTTTAGACGGCAGGCGAGTGGCCTTTGTGGCGGCCAGCGGGGGGCAAGCAATTTCCGATATCTTTGGCACCCAACTTTCGGTTCCCCAAGATATTGACTATGACTTTAGCCTACTCTTTGATCCAAAAGCGGTGGCGCAAAAACCAAAGGCTTTTCTGCTCTCAGAGGCGTTGACCGAGGCTTCTGGCTACGATCTGCGTGGGGGCGCACGCCTGCAGCTTTTCACAACCACATTTTTGCGGGATGTGAATTTGCCAAACTTGAAAAACTTTTCAGTTGATCAAACTGGTCTCGAAAGCGCATCAGATACCCAAAACAAAACCGCGCGAGAAGCTATTATGTCTTCAACGTCGATGTCGCTGGCAAACCAATCAAACGCCAGCGCAGGCCAGGTGCAAGGGGCCGAGTTAGACAGTCAGATTGCCTTTGAAACGCAGTCACAATTAGACATGGGCGGTGAGCTCGCCGTCGCGGCGCGCGGAATTTCCGCCTCTTCTCCAACAGTTATATTCGTAAATGGGCAACAATATGGATTTTTACCGTCGGATGTCCGGTTTTCTAACACTCGGCTGGCACGAGAGCTAACGCGGACCGCCGAAATTTACCCGCTTTATGCAGAAGTGGCGACACAAGCGCCTGATGGATATTCTTTCGAAACGCGATCGTTTGCTTTGGGGGCTCTTGCAAGCCGACAATCTACCTTTTCCACCCAAGCCAGTATGAGGTTAGATTTCTATACGCAAGAATTCATAAGACGGTTTGTTTTGCCAAACAATCCGGTGAAAACAACGGAAGATCTTAGCAAAGCTGCAGAGACGTTGCGTGCGGCAGGGCGGTTTATCTCTGGGGCCGTACGCCAACCAGGTCAGTACCCTGTGGCCGCTGATTTAAGTTTGGATCTTTTTCTGCGCGTTGCGGGGGGGGCGCTGCCGAATGCGGATCTCAAAAATGTTATTCTGCGAACATATGTTGTGAGCAGAAACGGTGAGATCGATCTTCAGCGTTCCAAACGCATCGATTTAACAGCTGTCAGTCCTGCTTCTATAAAACTATCTGGAAATTACGATATACTGATTCCTGCCTTGGTGAATAATGCCGTGTCTGGTGTTGTGGCTCTGAACGGGCAGGTGCAACGGCCAGGGAACTACACTGTCGGCCGAGATGAAACGCTGCATGACATCATTGAGCGCGCAGGCGGGTTTACCGAGGTGGCTTACCCGCTTGGGGCCGTCCTTACGCGGCAGTCGTTGAAAGAAGAGCAAACGCGGGCAAATCTAAGCTTGGCGCGGCAAGTCGAACAATCCATTCTTTCCCTGTCGCAAAATGCCAGCGCAGAGCAAAGCCAACAGATCCCAGCCGTTATTGGATTGGCCAATCAGTTGCGCACTTTAAGCGGCTCTGGGCGGCAAATTGTGAATGCAGCTCTGAAAAGTGGAGAAAACCCAGTTTTCTTAGAAGATGGGGATTCCCTTTTCATTCCCAAGCGCCCATCTCACGTAAGCGTAATCGGCAGCGTCTATAATGAGGTTTCTGCAGTCTATGCCCCTTATAAAACGCCGCGAAATTATATTTCCGAAGCGGGTGGAACCAGCAAGATTGCCGATAGTAAGAACGTTTATATGGTATTGCCCAATGGGCAAAGCGAGCCAATTGGAGAGATTGATAGCGCAAATGTGATTATTCCACCGGGTGCGGTGCTGATCGTGCCGCCGAAGGTCGATAAATTGAGCCCATTGGGGCTTAGCCGCGTGGTGTCCGATATTTTAAGCAATATCGCAACATCCGTACTGGCGATCAACGCGGTTCGGTGAGGAAAAACGTCAATATTAACGCCGGATCGCAAAGCGTTTTTCTAATGTGTAAGGCGGTTGTTTTTTTGATCACGGTGATGTTTGCGCTTGCGTCGCCCGGCTGGTCTGCTTGTGATCTTCAAGGCGCTTTGGCCGAACGAGACATTATCACCCTAGGGATAAACGCGCCTTCTAAATCGTTGGTTGAAATCTCGGCAAATGATATTCGGGTGATCGTTGAGGACCCGAATGAGCTGACCCCCTCTGGGCAATATGGTGCGCTTATCGAGGTTTATGGGCTTTCTGGCGAGGGGCGCCCTATCTTAAAAAAGATTGTCACGGCGCCGGTCGGGGATGATATAAAAGCGCTGCAGAGCGCGCTTTCAAACTCGGCTGCGTCAATTGTGCTGACGCAGAAAAATGGATATTTTTTCACTTGGCATGATCAGCCCGTTGCTGGAAACGCAATATATGCATGTATGGTGCAAAGCCATATATTTCATCACGAAAGTGGTCAGGATTTTGCCATCCACATGGCCGAGCGGGCGCAGCCCGAACGCATTGCTAAGTATAAAATTTTAGAACAGTTGCTGCGCGATGAGGGGTCTTTAAACAGCCTGCGCAGCCAAGTGGTTTCTCGGATGAATTTAGCCCAAGCAGAGGATCTTCCGGCAGTTCTGGACAGTTTGACATCTGAGCGGACGAATTTGCGCAGTTTTCGGGTTCAGCATGTCAACCGACGCTTGAGTTTAAGCCAAATAGAAATTCCCTATGCGGCGTATAAATCAGCGCAAAGGTATCAAGACGGCAATGCTTTGGCGTATCTAAGCGATATATCGCGCTTAAATACATTTGAAATACACCCGCTGCCACAAACGTATTTTTGGGGCCTATCGGCGCGCGGTGAAACACGGCGGGCTGTACTTGGAATAACCAATGATCTCGAGCGTTATTTATCCACCCGACTCGCGATAAATTTTCAGGAAAAAGGCCTTGGTCTGGATCAGGCATCCCTGACAGGGCGGATGTTTGTTGAAAAAAATATTCTGGCTGTCAGCAAATTAGGCCGAATTGATAGTTTTTCAGATGGGTTTCAATTGAGCGCCTATCAGCTAATGCCAGCTGCAGAGGCCTTTTGGGCAGCGCATCTTTACGCAGCATTGCCCAACCGATGCACGCTGTGCCGTAACGCCGGTTTAACGTTGGAACAGGCTGGTTTTAGCCGCTCTTGGGATATGAGCGTAAGCAAAGCCATTAGGTTTGAAGAGACAGAGCATATTCTGCACCCTTTGGTATTGATAAGCGCGCGCAAACGACTTTCAAAAAAAATATCATTAGAAGTGTTTTCAGGGCTGCGGCTAAAACGCGACGCTGAAGCCTCTTTTGGCTTTGCTCTCAAGCTTCTGGACGCAATACCAAGAGATGGTTCGCGGCCTAAACAAACGGAGAGTTTCATCGAAATCTTTTCCACCTCAAGCATTATGCCTTTGATCGAAGAAGATCGAAGCGCATATTTTGAAAATACACCAAGTTTCTTGAAAAGAACTTGGGCTGATTATATGCGCTTCTAGCGGTCTGCTATCTTGCGGTAAGAAGGGCGTCTTATATCAGCATGGTGCTATCTGATTGTTGCTGAAGTTGACGGGTTCCGGTGCATATAGGCATTTATGAACCAATCCTCACAGACGTGCGCAAGCCTTTGCGTGATTTGTGCCATGACCTTGCGGGCGGCCGTAATGCTGACCCGTGTCTATATCTCTAAGTCTTTGAGGGTGTTTCCTTTTTGGATGAATGCCTCTACCCAGCGTGGCTTTCGACCTCGGCCCGTCCATGATTGGCTTGGATCTTCGGGATTGGCATATTTTGCGGCTACTTTTGATTTTACGGGTGCGATTGCAACAATTTCACTCAAAGAAAAGCCCAATGATTTCGCCGTTTTTTCTAATTCTTTACGGGCGTTTGCCATCGCACGGCTTTTATAGGTGTTAATAGCCTGATCGACCTGTTTTTTAATTTTTTTCAAGTCTTCCAATGAGTAGTCATTTATATTTTCTAGCATAGAAAATTCCTTTTTATTGTTAATGAAAAGAATAAACCACTTGATCAATTTATATGTCAATAACCTTTTTCTTATTCACAAAGCGGTTGCCGGTTAAACAGAAAGATATATTTTAATTTTAAATATCAAAATTATATTTAAAAGAAGTTTTAAGAGAATTCATTAGACTTCAATTGTTGTTAAAATTTATGATGTATAATTTAAATAACTGATTATAAAATATTAAATATTTAAAAAGATGTTCTATCTATGATTGGATATTAAGGATATCAGGTGAAGTTGGGCTTTAGTTTATTGTAGAAGAAATTAGGGCATTCAATCTTCTCTTATGATTTCTATATAAGGGAAAAAAACTCTTTTTTTCTAACGTTGAAACACAAATAAGTTGGTCAGAGTTGAAAAAAATACCATTAAGATACTTTAGTGAATGCATCAAAAATATTTGTTTATTTTAGGATTTTTTTATAACAAGAACATCATCGAGCATCATCTAAAAACTGTAACTGCGCCCTATGTTGAGCAAACTATTTGGATAAGTCTTAAGTGATATTTTTGAAGCTTTTACTGGTGGGCCTATGTTTCTTTGCGTTACCTCAGGGCATTCAAGCAAAGGAAAAAGCCAAACTGCTTGGATATGGCCTTTTGTTCACAAATGATTTCTTTGGGGATGGTAGGGATCGATGGCGCACGGGGTCGCTCGTGTCTAGCCGTGTTTTTGGTAGCCCTAAAATGAACCGGACATTGCCGCGCAGAGAGGCGCTTAATGAACTTAGATTGTTTAGCCAAATAATCGCTCCGTCAGATTTATCGCGTAATCCTGACAGGTCCCACGCCCGTGACGAGGCTGGCTTGACGGAAGATATAGACAGGGATTACGTGGGCCATTTGTCGATTGGTCTGCACCGTCACTTTCAAGCGGGCGGCTTGGCCTATAATTTTGGGGTAGATGCATCATTGTTGGGCCCGCAGACCGGCCTAATGGGGTTGCAGCAAAAGGTCCATTCGGAAATTGATCAGCCTTTTCCGTCAGATTTTGTGAAAAATACGCAAGTGTCCAATCAGTTTATTCTTGGAACTTTAACAGAAGTTGCGCGGCCTAGCGCGCTATCTCCTTCAACCAATATCCGTTCGTTTGTCGAAGTTCAAACAGGGGTCGAAGACCTAATCCGAATTGGAGTGGACGCAGGATTTTTTGGCGATTTATCCGAAGCACTCTTTGCAAGAGCGCCCGTTTCAGGGCAGCGTCATAGCGTTATAGCCGGCACAGGAGAAGGGTTTTTACTCAGCGCAGGCGTGGATTTGACACGTGTTATCGGCTCAATGTTCTTAACCGGCTCTGCTTTGCGCGCTTCTAAATATCGCGCCCGTGCTCGGTTTGGCTTGAATTATGTACATGGCCGTTGGAGCAATTTCATTGGCTGGACCTATCTTAGCCCTGAATTTGAACGGCAACAAACCGGCCAGTTGTTGGGATCTTTTTTCATAAAGGCGCGATTTTAGCTTGCCAACCTGTCTTACTGCGCCTCTTGGATCCAAGCCCGTAAAAGCGCCTGCGCCGGTGCACTGGCCCAATCGGCCTCTCCTCGTAGCCGCGCAACCTCTTTGCCTTGGGGTGAAATGAGCAGCGTCATTGGTAACCCCAGCACGGCCATGTCTTTGGCAAGTTTCTGTTTCGGATCTCGATACAGAGGCAAGTTTTTGATTTCTAATGCGTCGAAAAACGCCTGCATGGCTTTTGGTGCGTTTCGGCCCGTTGCGATGGTAACCACTTTAAAACGCGCATCGCCCAGCTGCGCTTGCAAGGTTGACAGGCTTGGCATTTCTTTGCGGCAAGGGGCACACCATGTTGCCCAAAAATTCAGCAAAACATATTGCCCGGCAAAATCTGACAAACGCCCCTCATCTGCGCCTTGCGTTAAAAAAGCGCGCTCTGAGATTTCTTTTGGCGTTTTGTGCAACACCAATTTCTTCATATCGCCTTGCTTTAAAGCCTGTAGATACTCGGTACTATTTGTCGCGGCCAACGTGCTATTTGCACCCAGAATAAGAGCAGTATAAACAAAGAATGAACGAATAAATGCCATGTGTCCTCCGAAAGGTAAATTGATGTCTAACACGTCCTCAAATCAGATGTGGGGAGGCCGCTTTGCAAGCGGTCCTGATGCGATTATGGAAGCAATTAATGCATCAATCGGATTTGACCAGCGCCTTGCCACTCAAGATATAGCCGGATCGCGCGCGCATGCCGCGATGTTGGCGGCACAATCCATCATCAGTGATAGCGATTTTGAAGCGATTGAGGAAGGTCTGATCACCATTTTGTCAGAGATCGAGAGCGGGAAATTTGTGTTTTCAAGCAAGCTGGAAGATATTCACATGAATATCGAAGCACGGTTGAAAGATCTGGTAGGGGCACCTGCCAGCCGGTTGCACACGGCGCGCTCGCGCAACGATCAAGTTGCAACTGATTTCAAACTTTGGGTGCGTGACCAATTAGACGCCTGTGAGGTTGCTTTAACGGGTTTGATTCATGCGCTCATCGCGCAAGCAGAACAGGGCGCGGACTGGGTAATGCCGGGGTTTACGCATCTGCAAACCGCGCAGCCAGTGACCTGGGGGCATCATATGATGGCCTATGTCGAAATGTTTGGGCGCGATTTAAGCCGCCTGCGCGACGCCCGCAAGCGCATGTCTGAATGTCCACTAGGGGCTGCCGCCTTGGCCGGAACGTCGTTTCCGATCGATCGCAATAGCACCGCCGCAGCGCTTGGCTTTGATCGCCCGGCCGCCAATTCGTTAGATGCGGTCAGTGATCGTGACTTTGCGTTGGAATTTCTGGGCTTGGCGAGCATCTGCGCGATGCATCTCAGCCGTTTTGCAGAAGAGCTTGTAATCTGGTCGTCCGCGCAATTTCGTTTTGTAAGCTTGTCGGATCGGTTCTCAACCGGATCCTCTATCATGCCGCAGAAGAAAAATCCCGATGCAGCTGAATTGATCCGCGCAAAGATTGGGCGTATTTTTGGCGCCAATGTCGCATTGATGCTGGTGATGAAGGGCCTGCCTTTGGCCTATTCAAAGGATATGCAAGAAGACAAAGAGCAAGTGTTTGACGCCGCCGATAACCTGCTGCTGGCTTTGGCCGCGATGCAGGGCATGGTGGCCGATCTGCAGGCCAATAAAACTGCCCTTTGCGCCGCCGCCGGGGCCGGGTTTTCAACCGCCACCGATCTGGCAGATTGGCTGGTGCGCAGTTTAA
>ERZ802824.587-NODE-587-length-20120-cov-19.0056_pt1 | contig 20120 bp, 19 predicted proteins | sample MGYA00345650_ERZ802824 | MGnify/ENA primary metagenome ERZ802824 (study PRJEB30503, sample SAMEA104212361) | marine metagenome | biome: Westerlies Biome; feature: [SRF] surface water layer (ENVO:00010504) within the epipelagic zone...; material: water... | reverse complement strand
ATAAATATAATTGGCTGGATTCAATAGATTCTTTGCCTTGCAACCAACAAATTAATGCATTAAATTCCTATAAATCTAGAATCACATTTAATGATCAATAAAAAAGTATCTAAGCAAGGTCAAAATTCTAAAAGACCTGACCCCTTTTCTGCGACTTTAGTTCTAAACAACAATCAAATTTTTAAAGGTCTAGCTCTTGGAGCAAAAAAAACAGTTGTTGGTGAAGTCTGCTTTAATACATCAATGACTGGATACCAGGAAATAATTAGTGATCCTTCTTACGCTGGGCAAATTATTAATTTTACGTTTCCACATATTGGTAATGTTGGTACTAACTTTGACGATAATGAGACCTCAGTACCATTTGCTAAAGGAGTAATTATTAATTGTGATATATCAAACCCTTCAAATTATAGATCAATTAAACATTTTGATGAGTGGCTAAGAAAAAATGATATTCCTGGAATATGTAATGTTGATACTAGAGATATAACTAATACCATAAGGAATAAAGGAGCTCCCAAAGGTAGTTTAACTACAGAAAAAAATACAAAAATTGCAGATTTAAAGAAAAAAAATCAGAATTGGTCTGGACTAAACGGACTTGATTTAGCAAAAGATGTTACGTGTTCTAAGTCATATAAATTTAATAAAAAATCTAATGCAAAATATAAAATAGTTGCAATAGATTATGGGATTAAATTAAATATTCTAAACTCTTTATCAAACTTTAATTGTGAAATAGTTGTGGTGCCTGCTTCTACAGATGCACAAGAAATCATTAATATAGAACCTGATGGTGTTTTTTTATCTAATGGTCCAGGAGACCCTAAGGCTACAGGTAAATATGCAGTACCTACAATAAACAAACTAATAAAAAGTAATATTCCATTATTCGGTATTTGTCTTGGTCACCAGCTAATTGCTTTAGCATTAGGTGCAAAAACAAAGAAAATGTTTTTAGGGCATAGGGGTGCAAATCACCCAGTAAAAAATTTAAAAACAGGACTAGTTGAAATTACATCTCAAAACCATGGTTTCGAGGTTTCAAAAAAATCGATTCCTAAGCATGTTTTGGTTACGCACTCCTCTCTTTTCGACGGAGGTATTGAAGGAATCAAGCACAAAACTAAAAAGGTTTTTTCAGTACAATACCATCCTGAGTCAAGTCCTGGACCACATGATAGTCACTATTTGTTTAATGAATTTTTTGAAATGATAAAAAATAAAAATTAATGCCTAAAAGAAATGACATAAAATCAATTTTAATTGTTGGTGCGGGTCCAATAATAATTGGTCAAGGTTGTGAGTTTGATTACTCGGGAACTCAGGCGTGTAAAGCATTAAGAGAAGAAGGTTACAAAGTAATATTAATTAACTCAAATCCAGCAACAATAATGACTGATCCTGAAACAGCAGATAAAGTTTATATTGAACCTATTACTCCTGAAATTGTTGAAAAAATTATTATTAAAGAAAGGCCTGATGTTTTGCTACCTACCATGGGCGGTCAAACAGCTCTTAATATTGCTATTTCATTAGCAAAAAGTGGAGTTTTAAAAAAATATAATGTTGATTTAATTGGTGCAAATCTTAAAGCAATAAAAAAAGCTGAAGAACGGGAGAGCTTCTATAAAGCAATGCAAAAAATTGGGCTTGATGTACCTGAAGCTCAAATTGCTAGAACATTTGATCAAGCCCAAAAAGTTCTAAAGAAGCTTGGATTGCCAGTTATCATTCGTCCATCATTTACTTTAGGAGGTACAGGTGGTGGCATAGCAAAAACAAAAAAAGAGTTTGATGAAATTACTAAGTCAGGATTGCACAGCTCTCCAATTAGTGAGGTTCTCATAGAAGAGTCAGTTGCTGGTTGGAAAGAATTTGAAATGGAGGTTGTTAGAGATAAAAATGATAATTGTATAATTATTTGTTCAATTGAAAATATAGATCCTATGGGTATACATACCGGCGACTCCATCACAGTTGCACCCGCCCTAACACTAACTGATAAAGAATATCAAGCTATGAGGAATGCTTCGATTGCATGTTTAAGAGAAATTGGAGTAGAGACTGGAGGATCAAATGTACAATTTGCCGTGAATCCTAAAAATGGTCGTCTTGTAATAATTGAAATGAATCCAAGAGTATCTCGATCATCAGCTTTGGCATCTAAAGCAACTGGATTTCCAATAGCAAAAATTGCAGCCAAATTAGCTGTGGGTTATACTTTAGATGAATTACAGAATGAAATAACTAAAGTTACCCCAGCATCTTTTGAACCAACAATTGATTATGTAGTGACAAAAATTCCTAGATTTACATTTGAAAAATTTCAACTAACTAAACCATTGCTTACAAGTGCAATGAAGTCAGTAGGCGAAGCCATGGCAATCGGCAGATCCTTTCCTGAATCGCTTCAAAAAGCTCTTAGATCTCTTGAAACTGGATTAAATGGCTTAGATACAGTCAAAGTAACTAATGAAAAAAAAGCTCTTACCAAAGACAATATTCTAAGTGAATTAAAAAAACCTACATCCGACAGGATACTTAAGATAGCTCAAGCATTAAGATTTAAAAAGAGTATCAAAGAGATCTATCGAGCGTGTAAAATAGATCCATGGTTTATAGAACAAATAAGCCTAATAGTTGAGGCAGAAAATAATATCATTAAAAAAGGCATTCCTAAAAATGGTTTGGAATTTCAGCAAATAAAATCTTTAGGCTTCAGTGATAGAAAAATTTCAGAATTAACAAATATTGATATTAGGCAAGTTACTAAAAAAAGAACTAATTTAAAAGTTTTTCCAAATTTTAAGAGAATAGATACCTGTGCCGCTGAATTTAAGTCTTTAACCCCTTATATGTACTCCACATATCACAAGTATGAACTTAATAATAATGGTTGTGAATCTAAGCCAAGCAATAAAAAGAAAATAGTAATTTTAGGTAGTGGGCCTAATAGGATTGGTCAAGGAATAGAATTTGACTACTGTTGTTGCCACGCTTCTTTTGCTCTTAAAAAAATGAATTACGAAACAATTATGATTAATTGTAACCCAGAGACAGTTTCAACAGATCCTGATACAAGTGATAGGCTTTATTTCGAGCCTTTAACTGAAGAAGATGTATATGAAATTATTAAAAGAGAAAAAAATAATGGTCAGCTTATTGGTGTCATTGTGCAGTTTGGTGGACAAACTCCACTTAAACTATCTGAGTTTCTAAATAATATGAATGTACCAATACTAGGCACATCTGTTGACTCCATTGATCTAGCAGAAGATAGAGAGAGGTTTAAAAAAATTGTTGATGAATTGAATTTGTTACAACCTGTCAACGGCATTGCTTACTCTGAAAAACAAGCTTTTGAAATTATAAATAAAATTGGTTTTCCAGCTGTAATCAGACCTTCTTATGTTCTAGGAGGAAGGGCTATGGAAATTGTTCACAAAACTGAGGAATTAAAAAAATATTTTAAAGAGGCTGTAGTTGTATCTGGAGACAGCCCAGTATTAATTGATAGTTATTTAAAAGACTCAATTGAAGTTGATGTTGATGCTATTTCAGATGGTAAAGACGTAATTATATCTGGGATAATGGAACATATTGAAGAAGCTGGAATACACTCTGGCGACTCAACTTGCACGCTTCCACCCTATTCACTTTCGGATAAAATAATTCAGGATATTAAGAAACAAACTAGAAAACTTGCTATTGCATTAAAAGTAAAAGGACTTTTAAACATTCAGTTTGCCATCCAGAATAATAATATTTTTTTATTAGAAGTTAATCCAAGAAGTAGTAGAACTGTACCTTTTGTAGCAAAATCAACTGGCTTAAAAATAGTGCAACTTGCAAGTAAGATTTCAGTTGGAAAGAAAATTGTTAATCTAAAGATTACTCAAAAGCCGATGACATCAATTGCTATAAAAGAACCAGTATTCCCATTTAAAAGATTTCCAAATGTAGACACAATATTAGGCCCAGAAATGAAGTCCACAGGAGAGGTTATGTCTATAGATAAAGATATGGAAGCTGCATTTATAAAGTGTCAAATGGCTGCATCCAACCCATTGCCAGTAAAAGGCAACCTTTTCGTCTCCGTCAAAGATAGTGATAAAGCAAAAGTTTTACCAATCGTTAGATCATTTAAAAAACAAGGTTTTAAAATATTTGCTACTCAAGGAACTGCTGAATTTTTAAAAGAAAATTCTATTAAAGTTACTTTTGTTAATAAGGTTGCAGAAGGTAGTCCTCATATAGTTGATTTATTAGATAGTGATGAAATCAGTATAGTTATTAATACAACAGAAACGCGAAAATCAATCAATGACTCATTTAGCTTGAGAAGAACAGCCTTGAATAGAAATGTTCCTTATTTTCTTACTGTTTCTGGTGCAAGAGCGGCTATAAATTCAATAAAAAGACTAAAAAGCAAAGAAGAGTTAACTGTTCACCCTATTTCAGATTATCATTAATCTAAAGGAACATTACCCAATGATTTTGTTGGCTTAATAGCAAACGCTGTTTTGATACTTGCTATATTATCATTCGACGAGACATTATTTGTTAAAAATTCTTGAAATAAATTCATATTTTTGGCCACACATTTTAAAATGAAATCTACATCTCCATTCAACATGTAACATTCTCTTACCTCTTCCCATCCCCACACTAATTTTTCAAATTTATTTAGCTCTTCTTCATTTTGATTCTTTAAACCTATAAAAATAAAAGCTGTTAAATCAAATCCTAATTTAGAATGATTTAAGTTTGCCCTAAAGCCGTCTATATAGCCATTCTGCTCTAAATCTCTAACTCTTCTTAGAGTTGGTGGTGGCGACATACCAATTTTTTTTGACAAATCTAGGTTTGATATTCTTCCATCATCTTGCAATATTCTTAGTATTTTTTTATCCGTGGTATCTAAGTCTTTTTTGCTCATTTTATTTACACTTAATAGTTCTCAATAATTTTTTTTGCAATAATTTCTGTTTCGTTTTCTAAGTTTATTTGATCAAAAACTAGAGTTTCGTCTAGTTCCCTTATGTAACCAAGTTCTATCAGTTTATCATTAAACTTTTCAATTCTGTTATACTTTTTCTTACTTTTTAATCTAAATACATAGACTGATTTACCTGAATTTAATGCTTCAGAGATCATGGAGACTGAATCTCCTGTACATACTATGCATGAAGATAAGTGCAAAAGTGCAAGATAAGGGTTATTTTTTTGATCAGTCCATACAGTATGTTTATGAGAATATTTTTTTATAATAAAGTCTTTTATAAAGTTATCAGTTCTTCTTGAAAACAAAAATACTAATGATATTGAATTCATATTGTTTATTACATCAATCTTTTTTTCTAGTTCAGACAATTGAGATTTATCAAAGTAGTAATTTTTATTTTTTCCTCCTAAAATAACTGTCACAATAGGTTTTTTTAAAAAACTTAATTTTTCCTGAAATTTTTTTGCTTCTGAGAATAACAATTGATCATTTATATGATTTATAGCTAGTTTAGTCTTTATTACGTTTTGTCCATTTATAGAGTCATGCTCAGGAGCTACAACACAATCAAATAGTTTTGGGTTTATTTTTGGATCTTGAATATGTATTGTCTTGACTTTATTTTTAAATTTATTTTTTAGATAAAGTGATGAATAGATACTTTTTCGCCCTGCAGTTATAATATAGCTAGGAATGACATCATCCTTAAGGTTGTCCAAATCCTTTATAGCTAAGCCAAATGTGGGGAAATAACCAACAGGCAAAAACTTCCATGGAAATCGAAGTTTTACTTCTTTTAATTGAAAATCAAGTTTCATGGCACTTGCTAAACCTTTAACTTGGCTTATGTTTCCGGCAGCCCCATCAGTTATGCACCATGCTATTTTATCTTTCTTGTAATCTTTCATGGAATTATTATATAAGTATTATAATTTTTAAATATTTATATTATCAAGGAATATCCCTAAATGCATTCACAAGTTCTTATAATTGGTTCGGGACCAGCGGGTTATACTGCTGCCATATATGCGGCAAGAGCCATGCTTCAACCTACAATTGTCCAAGGTTTGCAACCTGGTGGGCAACTTACAATAACAACTGATGTTGAAAATTTTCCTGGATTTGGAGATGTAATCCAAGGCCCATGGCTTATGGAACAAATGGAGCAACAAGCCAAAAGTGTAGGTACCAACATTGTTAATGATATGATTACAAAAGTAGATTTTTCCAAAAAACCATTTAGTGCCGAAAGTGAGAGTGGAACAAAATATACAGCAGATGCTGTGATTATTTCAACAGGTGCTCAGGCAAGATGGTTAGGCTTGCCTTCAGAACAAAAATTCCAAGGTTATGGTGTTTCAGCATGTGCAACATGTGATGGTTTCTTCTTTAAAGAAAAGGAAGTGGCTGTGATTGGTGGAGGCAACTCTGCCGTAGAGGAGGCATTATTTTTGACAAGCTTTGCTTCTAAAGTTCATTTGGTCCACAGAAGAGATAGTCTAAGATCTGAAAAAATATTACAGGAACGATTATTTAAAAATGAAAAAATTAATGTTATTTGGAATTCAGAATTAAACGAAATCGTTGGTGAGGAAAATCCATTGAACGTAACTGGGATTAAATTGAAAAGTACAGTGGATGATACAATATCTGATTTAAAGGTGGATGGTGTTTTCATTGCAATTGGTCATGACCCAGCAACACAAATTTTCAAAGGTCAGGTCGATATGGATGATAGTGGCTATATAATTACTCAGCCTGACTCAACACTTACTAATATTGAAGGTGTTTATGCCGCTGGGGATGTTAAGGATAAAATTTATCGCCAAGCAGTGACTGCTGCAGGCATGGGATGTATGGCTGCACTGGAGGCGGAAAAATATATCTCAAGCTTAGAGTAAAATTTTATTAAATTAGACTATCGCAAAAGTTAGAGATCCTCTCACATGCATTTGCAATCATTTCATCAGAAGTAGCATATGATATTCTAAAGAATCCATTTAAACCAAATGCTGATCCTTGGACCACCGCAACCCCAACAGTTTCTAAAAGAGCAGTTACAAAATCTTCATCATTTTCTATAATTTTTCCTTCACTCGTCTTTTTGCCAAAAAGATCTTTACAGCTCGGGAAGACATAAAATGCGCCCTGTGGGACAGTGCAACTTATACCGTTCATGTCATTAAGCGCTTTAACTACGAAGTCTCTTCGTTTTTTGAATACATCTGCACGAGATTCTAAAAAACTCTGATCTCCATTTAATGCCTCAACTGAAGCTGCTTGACTTATTGAGCTTGGATTGCTTGTAGACTGTGATTGAAGCTTGCCCATGGCTTTAATAAGCGATTTACTGCCAGCGGCATACCCAATCCTCCATCCTGTCATTGCATAAGCTTTGCTAACCCCATTTATTGTAAGAGTTTGATTGACTAGCTTAGGGTTAATTTGCGCAATAGTTTTGAATTTAAAATTATCATAAACCAAATGTTCATATATATCATCTGACATAATATTCACGTGTGGGTTTGCTTCAAGAACCTTGGATAGTTCTAGCAGTTCTGACTCTGTGTAACAACTTCCAGTGGGATTAGAAGGTGAGTTCAATATAAACCACTTAGTTTTAGCATTTATCGCAGCTGATAACTTTTCAGCTGATAGTTTAAACTCACAACTTTCATCACACTCTATTACAACAGATTTACCCCCAGCAAAGTCAACAATATCAGGATAAGATACCCAATATGGAGCTGGAATAATGACTTCATCCTCAGGATTAATCGTAGCTAAAAAAGCATTAAAGATTATTTGCTTGCCACCAGTTCCCACAGTAATTTGATCGACGTCATAAGATAAGTTATTTTCACGCTTGAATTTGCTAGCTATAGCTTTTTTGAGATTAGGGGTCCCATCAACAGCGGTATACTTTGTATCCCCGGCTTTGATAGCCTCTATTGCTGCAATTTTAATATTTTCTGGAGTATCAAAATCTGGTTCACCCGCACCTAGTCCAATTATGTCCTTACCTGCCGCCTTTAATTCTCTGGCTTTGCCAGTTACTGCCATTGTCGCTGAAGGTTTTATCCTATTTATATTATCTGATAAAAGTGACATATTTTAAAATAATTATACAAATTGGAATATATTAGATTTTTTAAATTCTCAAGCTATATTTAATAATCATAACATAATTAAAATGTCCGCTAATCAAAAATTTAAAGTTGTTGCAGAATATAAGCCAGCTGGAGATCAGCCTGAAGCTATAAAAGAGATTGTTTCTAATATAAATAAAAAAGAAAATGATCAGGTGCTTTTAGGTGTAACCGGTTCTGGTAAAACTTTTACTATGGCTAAAACAATTGAAGCGGTTCAAAGACCTACCTTAATACTTGCACCAAATAAAACTCTAGCCGCACAGCTTTACGGTGAAATGAAATCTTTTTTTCCAGATAACGCCGTTGAATATTTTGTTTCATATTATGACTATTACATGCCGGAGGCATATGTACCTAAGTCAAATACTTATATTGAAAAAGAGTCATCGATCAATGAACAAATTGATCGAATGCGTCACTCTGCAACGCGTGCTCTTTTAGAGAGAAAAGATGTTGTAATTGTAGCAAGTGTTTCTTGTATCTATGGCATTGGTTCAGTTGAGACCTATGGTGATATGATTATTGAGTTAATAATTAACCAAAAGATTGGTCGCAATGAACTAATTCAAAAGCTTGTTGAGTTACAATACCAAAGAAATGATACAGATTTCCATCGAGGTACATTCAGAGTTAGAGGAGACTTAATTGAGATATTCCCATCCCATTACGAAGATAGAGCATGGAGAATTTCATTATTTGGAGATGAGCTGGAAACAATATGTGAGTTTGATCCTCTCACAGGAAAAAAAAATGAGGACTTAGAAAAAATTAGAGTCTATGCCAACAGCCACTATGTAACTCCAAGACCTACTCTTCAACAAGCTATGGTTTTAATAAGAGAGGAGTTAAAGAAAAGAATACCTGAATTTAAGGCTCAAGATAAACTAATAGAAGCGCAAAGGATTGAAGAAAGAACAAAATTTGATCTCGAAATGATTGAGGCAACAGGAAGTTGCAATGGAATTGAAAACTACTCAAGATACCTGTCAGGAAGGAAGGAAGGTGAGCCACCTCCTACTCTGTTTGAATATTTACCTAATGATGCAATTTTATTTGTTGATGAAAGTCATGTAACGGTACCTCAGCTTGGAGGTATGTTTAAAGGTGACAGAAGCAGAAAAACAACATTATCTGATTATGGTTTCAGACTTCCATCTTGCTTAGACAATCGACCACTAAAGTTTGAAGAATGGGAAACAATGAGACCTCAAACTTTATTCATATCAGCAACTCCTGGTCCGTGGGAGCTTGAACAGACAAAGGGAGTATTTGTAGAACAAATTATTAGACCAACAGGGCTTATAGATCCTGAAGTTGAAGTAAGACCAGCTAAGACGCAAATAGAAGATTTAATTTCTGAAGCAAAAAAAGTTATAGATAATGAATATAGGATTCTTGTAACCACTCTTACAAAAAGAATGGCTGAAGATTTAACTGAATACATGCATGAGAATGGCCTAAAAGTTAGATATATGCACTCAGATATTGATACTTTGGAAAGAATTGAAATTATTCAAGATTTAAGAAGAGGTGTTTTTGATATTCTAGTCGGTATAAACCTACTTCGTGAAGGCTTAGATATTCCTGAATGTGCGCTAGTTGCAATTTTAGATGCTGATAAAGAAGGTTTCCTTAGATCAGAGCGTTCTTTAGTTCAGACAATAGGAAGAGCGGCAAGAAATGTAGATAGTAAAGTTATTCTATATGGTGATAAGGTTACTAATAGTATGCAGTATGCAATGAATGAAACAAAACGTCGGCGGCATATACAAGAGAAACATAACAAGGATAACGGAATTACCCCTCAAACTATTAAACGAGAAATCAATCAGACTTTAGAAAATATTAATATAAATGAGGAAGATATAGCACAAACTAACAATGAATATAAAATGATTGGGAATAATCTTGAGAAACATTTAAAGTCTCTAAGAGACAAAATGATAAAATATGCTGAGGATTTGAATTTTGAAGAAGCTGCAAATATTAGAGATGAAATAAAAAAATTAGAAAAAAAAGACTTAGGATTAGAATACATAAGAAAGCCTCAACAGAAAAAAAATAGATACTTTACATAGAATATGATTTTTTCAATTTATCAATTAAGTCTCATTATTTTAAGTTTATTCATACTAATAGTGAGTGCTGATCAACTCGTTTCACAAGCAGATGCTATAGCTAAAAAATTTAACTTTTCCCAAGTTCTGGTTGGACTAACAGTAGTGGCATTTGGCACCTCAGCACCAGAGCTAATGGTGTCTCTATCGGCAGCTTTATTTGAAACACCGCCAGCATCTGATGCTATTTTAGGAAATGTAATAGGAAGCAATATTGCAAATCTACTACTTGTTCTAGGTTTTGCCGGGCTTATGCATAAAATACATTTGCAAGGAATTGATCAAAAAACGAATTTATATTTGTTTATAGTAACCGCATATTTTATTTTAGTTTTATCAATTTATTCTCAGTTAACTTGGGTTCATACTTTTATTTTTTTCGTCATACTTTTATTTTTTATTAATCATCTAAAAAATTTTTCTACTGAACAAGGGGAAAGTGAAAATAGTATTGAGACTGAAGTAAGTATTATTAAGTTGTTATTAAGTTTTTTAGGTTTTTTTATTGGAGGTAAATTATTTCTGTCAGAGTCTTTGGTTTTCTTTTCAAATTTAGGAATGGCCCATACTGTAATAGGCCTTACTATTTTAGCTCTTGGCACATCTCTTCCTGAACTTATAACCCTAATTGTAGCTGCATTAAAAAAGAAAGCTGCAATGGGTATTGGTAACGTTATTGGTAGCAATATAATGAATATTTTATTTGTATTGTTTCCATCTATCATAATAGTTAAGGCCAGAGGGTATAATTTCTCTTCTCTAAATGTGGAAACAAATGATTTATTGTTGCTTGCACTAAGTACTGCAATAATAATAATTTTGATACTAATCAACAGATCTCTCAATAGAATATTATCGCTAGTTTTTGTATTGAGTTACCTAATTTATATATATAGGTTATTTTAATGAAAAAAAATCCTATTGCCCTGGTAACTGGAGGCTCAAAAAGAATTGGGAAGCAAATTTGTGTGGATTTAGCTAAGAATGGATATGATATAATTATTCATTATAATAAATCTAAAACTTCAGCAAATATTTTAAAAAGAGAAATTGTTGCATTAGGGGTTCGATGTGAAACTATTAAATGTAATTTTAATGATCGAAGTCAGGTAGATAAATTCTACTCAAAAGCCTCTAAACTACTTGGTAAAATATCTTGCTTAATAAACAATGCTTCTGTTTTTGAAAATGATAAAATTTTGAATTTTACTCCTAAATCTTGGGATAAGCATTTAGACACTAATTTATATGCTCCAATCAAATTATCAAAAGATTTTGCAAAGGAATATAAAAATGAAAAAAATGGAAATATTATTAATATTCTTGATCAAGGAGTTATTAATCCTAGTATCGCTTTTTTTTCATATAATATTAGCAAAGCAGCACTTCACTCTGCTACGGTTATTTTAGCAAAATCACTTGCTCCAAATATTAGAGTAAATGCTATAGGTCCAGGGCCAACAATTAAAAATGAGTATCAATCTGATAAAAATTTTAAAAAACAAGTAAAATCAACGTTGCTTAAAAAAGGTTCAAAACCTACAGACATAAGCAATACTTTGAACTATATATTAGCAACAGAGTCTTTAACTGGGCAATTAATTGTAGTTGATGGTGGTGAACATTTATCATGAACAGAAATAAAATAAATTTAAAAATATTAAATTCAGAAATTGATAATATTGATCATAATTCTGGATATAATTTAATATTTGTTAATGACTTAATGTTAGATGCAGAATTAGGGGTATACGCCCATGAAAAAAATATCCAACAACCATTAAGGGTAAATGTGATTGCAAAAATTATTGATATTCCCGATTCATCGGGTGAAAAAATTGACAATGTTGTGTGCTATAACGAAATTTCAATTATTATAAAAAAAATTATAAGTTCAGGTCACACTATTCTATTAGAGACTTTAGCAGAAAAAATTTTAGTGGAGTGCTTTAAAAATTCAAGAATTGAAACCATTAAAATAAGGCTAGAAAAGCTTGATGCAATTGATGATGCTGAAAGTGCTGGCATAGAAATTGAGCGATCTCGAAAATAAAGATGCACAATATTGATAGAATTAAGTCAATAGTGGATCAATCGCCTACTAAGCCTGGTATCTACAAAATGTTGGATCAAAATAACAACGTTCTATACGTTGGCAAAGCTAAGAATATCAAGAATAGGCTTAAAAATTATTTAAATGATAATAATTTAACAAATCGCATTAGACGTCTAATGCGTTCTACCAAACAAATAGACACGATAATAACTGAGACTGAAAAAGAAGCTTTATTATTAGAAGCCAATCTAATAAAAAAAATCAAGCCTCAATATAATATCCTATTGAGAGATGATAAATCTTTTCCTTACATATTTATTAATCATGAACAAGAATACCCCTCTATATCTAAGCATAGAGGTAAACAGAAGTTTAAGGGTAAGTATTTTGGTCCTTTCGCAACTGTTGGTTCTTTAAATTACACTTTGAAAATACTGCAAAAAGTTTTTCAATTACGTTCTTGCGAAGACTCTTACTTTGAAAATAGAAGCAGACCTTGTTTAATGCATCAAATTGAGAGATGTAGTGCACCGTGTGTTGATGCACTCAATAAAGAAAAATATAAAGAGACTGTAAAAAATGCTGAAGATTTCTTATCAGGAAAGCATAGTGGTTTACAAAGAAACCTCTCATTTAAAATGAACGAGGAAAGTAAAAATGAAAATTATGAAAAAGCTGCTAGTTACCGAGATAAAATAAAAGCTTTAACGCAGATACAAAGTCAACAAAATATAAATCTTTACGATATTAGTGACTCTGATGTAATTTCTTTATCACGACAAGGTGATAAATCTTGTATTCAAGTTTTTATTTATAGATCAGGGCAAAATTGGGGTAACAAGAGTTATTTTCCAAAGCATAATATAGATGAGCCTAATGAAGCTATTTTAGAGAGATTTGTTATTGATTTTTATACTAAGCATAGACCTCCAAAAGAAGTTTTAGTAAGTCATCAGGTAGAAAATATTGATCTTATTATTGAATCTTTAAATTCAATTTATAGAGCAAAACCTAAATTTAGCATTCCTCATAAAGGAAAGAAAGTTGAGTTGATTAAGTATGCATTAAGAAACTCTGACATTTCACTTAATAGACATATTTCTGATACATCAAGTAATATTAAGAGCTTAGAAAAATTAAAAAATCTAATTAAACTAAATAAAAAAATTAAACGAATCGAGGGATACGATAATAGTCATGCATTTGGAAAAAATGCTGTCGGAGCTATGGTCGTATTTGGCGAAGAAGGTTTTGAAAACAAGAATTATAGAAAATTTAATATTGATAACTCAAAAATTACTCCTGGGGACGACTATGGTATGATGCGGCAGGTTTTAACTAGACGCTTCTCAAATATTGGTAATGATAAAAAAAAATATTCTTCACTGCCTGAAGTAATATTAATAGATGGTGGCAAAGGGCATTATGAAACAGTGCAAGAACTACTTAATAAACTCAATTTAAAACAAATAAAAATATTATCAATTTACAAGGGCTTAAATAGATCAAATAAACTAGATCAAATTATATTTGAAAAAAATAAAAATTTCTTATCAAATGATGATCCAGTTTATTTTTTACTTCAACGTATCAGGGATGAATCACACAGATTTGCTATAGGTGCGCACAGAAATAAAAATAAAAAGGATATAGAGAATTCTGAACTTGAGTTAATAGCTGGCCTTGGAAATAAAAGACGTAAACTTCTTTTAAATCATTTTGGATCTGTTAAAGATATTAAAGGTGCTTCAATTCTAGATCTTGAAAAAGTTGATGGAATAAGCAAATTATTATCTGAAAAAGTATATAATTTTTTTAATAACTAATGTTAAATTTACCTAATAGACTTACCATTCTGAGAATTTTTTTAATTCCGATAATAGTCTATTTAATATATTTAAATACAAACACGACTAATTTAATCGCTTTAATTTGCTTTATAATTGCAGGACTATCAGATTTTTTTGATGGTTATTTGGCTAGGAAATATTCACTTACTAGTGATTTTGGTACAATGTTGGATCCAATAGCTGATAAGCTTTTAGTCATACTTGTAGGTATAGTTCTATGTTACCGAGGAGATATTAGTGGAATTAATTTGCTACCTCTCTTACTCATAATTTCAAGAGAGGTTTTTATATCTGGACTAAGAGAATTTTTAGCTCAAGGTAATAAAAAAATTACTATACCTGTATCAAATTTAGGTAAATATAAAACAGCTTTTCAAATGCTGGCTTTAATCTTATTAATACTAAATCCAATTATCTCAACTAGCTTAATTTTTATTGAAGTGTCTGGAATACTATTATTATGGATTGCAAGTATCTTGTCTGTCTTAAGTGGTTATCAATACTATCGAAGTGTTTTTAACTAAGATCTTACAAGATTATGATAGTCTTGCATGAATTTAAAATTCTTTGTGCTGTCGCCAGTATTAAATTTAATATCATCAATTGACTGAATAGGAGTAATTTCTGCTGCTGTACCAGTTAAGAAAGCTTCTTCAAAATTAGCTATTTCATTAGGTTCAATATGCCTTTCAATTATCTCAAACCCTTGATTTGAGAGCATCTCAATAACAGTTTGGCGAGTAATACCATTTAAGAAACAATCTGGTATTGGTGTATGAATTTCATTGTCTTTTATAAAAAAAATATTTGCTCCTGTTCCCTCAGCAACATAGCCCCTATAATCAAGCATTAAAGCGTCATGAAATCCTTTATTTTCAGCAAATGATTTTGACATCGTACATATAACGTAGGGTCCAGATGCTTTTGCTTCACAAGGTGCTGTATCGGGAGATGGTCTCTTCCATGGTGAAGTTATTAATCTGAGTCCCGCTTTTCTATCTTCAATTTTAAAGTACGAAGCCCAGTCATCCCATACCGCTATTGCTACATTTACATCTGATTTCGATGTAGATAATCCCATTTGTTGACTGCCTCTCCAAACAATTGGTCTAACATAACAGTCCTCTAAGTTCATTTTTTTAATAAGCTCATCCTTAGCTTTATTTATTTCATTCTCGCTAAAAGGTATATCGATGCCTAAAGTTGCTGCAGATTTAAATAGACGTTTTGTATGCTCTACAGATTTAAAAATCTTTCCTTTATAGGCTCTTTCACCCTCAAAAACTGAGCTAGCATAGTGCATGCCTTGAGTAATAACGTGGCACTTTGCATCATTCCAAGCGATAAACTCACCATTCATCCAAATTAGGCCATCCCTATTATCAAAAGGTAAAATTTCCATATTTTTACTGTAAAAAATTAAACTACTTAGTTATCAGAAAATCTAGTTGATTAATATAACTTTTTATCATTATTATGTCATAATGTCTGACTTAAATAATAATCTGCACAAAGGTTCTCCACTTTTATATTTACGAGAAGATAAATTAAAAGAAACTCTAAATAATTTCTTCTTAGTCTATAAAACTTTTGAAAATCAAATTTTAGATAATGCCAGTGTAAATGGCTTTGGTATCGCTGATATAAGATGTATTTTAATAATATTACTTTATCCAGGTATAACTTTTAATGAACTTTTAATAAAATTGAGTATTACGAAGCAAAGTCTTAATAGAGTATTAAAGATTCTATTAGAAAAAAAATTGGTTATTCAAGAAACGAATAAAAAAGATAAAAGAATGAAAAATTTATATCTTTCGGATGAGTCAAAAAAAATAATCAATAATTTAATTGGACCTACAATAAAAGAGATAAGTAATGCATTTCAAAAATCTGGTTCAGAGGCAGTTAATGGATTTAATCAGATATTTTTAAATTTAGCAGAAAAAAATAAATGATGAGTAAAATTAGTAATCATATTTTGGTAGTTGATGACGATGATAAAATTCGGGATCTATTAAAAGATTTTCTAATTAAAAATAATTTTTTGGTTACAACAGCTATTCATGGAGATGATGCATTACAAAAACTAAGCTTGATTAGTTTCGACGTATTGATACTAGATATTATGATGTCTGGTATTGACGGATATGAACTTACAAAAATAATAAGGTCGAAATCACTGGTACCAATTATACACCTTACTGCAATGGGTGATACAGAAAACGTGATACAAGGTCTTGAATTAGGTGCTGATGATTATTTGGCTAAGCCTTTTGAGCCAAAAGAATTACTACTACGAATTAAAAATATTTTAAAGAAAACCAGCACTAAGACTTTTAAAGATCAAATCCAGATTAATAATCTTGTTCTAAATCTGATCACAGGAGAAATATCAGGATCTAAAACAAGTAAATCTTTGAATTCTAATGAGTTATCAATTTTAAGAATATTGTCAAAAGAGATTGGAAAGCCTTTCTCACGCGAAGAATTAAGTAAAATATTAGGCTTTGAGCAAGAAAGAACTCTTGACGTTTGCATTAATAGACTTAGAAAAAAAATAGAATTAGACCCAAAATTTCCTAAATATCTCAAAACTAAACGTGGGGCTGGTTATTTATTGTGGGTTAACAACTAGCATGATTAAAAAGTATTTACCAAAAAGTCTGTTAGTACGAGCAATTTCAATTGTTATACTTCCAATGATTGTTTTCCAACTCATTATTGTAACTGTTTTTTTTGATAGCTTATGGGAACGAGTAATAGCAAGAATGTCGCGTTCTGTTGCAATGGAAATTGCTTTAACTGTAAATCAAATAAAAAATAATGATATTTCTATATTGCGAGCTAACAGAGATTATGGCTCTTTCACTGAAATGAATATAAAAATTATAAGCTCACAGGATCTATCAGAAAACTATGCAGCTAATAATATTAAATTTCTTGATTTTGTAACTTCTGGTTTTAAGCGGGAGCTTCAAGGTACTTTAAACTCAACCCATTGGGTTCAATCTGCAAATGATAATATCAATGTATATGTCAATATTGGTGAAGAAATGTTGCGAATTACTTTTCCTAAAAAAAGAGTATCTACCGCTAGAGTACATATTTTTCTTGGTTGGGTAATTATATCTTCTGCAATATTAATTTTTATTTCTTTTCTATTCTTACGAAATCAAATTAAACCAATAACTCAACTTGCGATGGCAGCTGAGGAATTTGGTAAAGGGAATAATGTGTCTAATTTCAAGGTATCTGGTGCAAGTGATGTTCGAAGAGCTGCTATAGAATTTTTAAAAATGAAAAATAGAATAATAAAGCAAGTAGAGCAAAGATCTTTAATGCTTGCTGGAGTTGGTCATGATTTAAAAACTCCCCTAACTAGAATGCGATTACAAGCAGAAACAATTGAGGATGATAAAAGTAAAAAATTTTTAATAGATGAAATTAAACACATGAATTTAATGCTGGAAGAATATTTAAATTTTTCAAAAGAAGAAAATATCAAAGATAGTATCAAAATAAATCCAATTGAAGCTATTATAAAAATAAAGAATGATATTCATTTTAATGATAAAAATATTGATATAGAAATAATTAATGATGCCGAAATAGAATTAAATGCTAATATATTTAATAGATCTATTATTAACTTACTGAATAACTCTTTTGAAAATGCTCAAAAAGTTAAAATAATTATTGAAACATCGCCAGAACTTACAAAAGTAGAAATTCATGACGATGGCGAAGGTATTCCAGAGACTGAGAGGGCCAATGTTTTTAAGCCATTTTATCGAATAGATAAGAGTAGAAATCAAAATTCAGCAAATTCTGGTTTAGGCTTATCGACCACTAAACATCTACTAAACTCTATAAACGGGACTATAGAGTTAGGGGAAAGTAAAACCTTAGGTGGATTAAAGGTTAGAATTGAAATCCCAAATTAACTCTTGCTTAAAGTAGTGGCTTTTTTAATGGCCTTAGAGATAGCTTTTTCAAAAAGTTTTTGAAATTTTTGATTGTTATTTAATTCCATCAGGGCAGCTTCAGTAGTACCTCCTTTACTGGTAACCCTTTGCCTTAATGACTCTGGTTTTTCTTGTGTATGTAGTAATAATAAAATAGAGCCAAGAATAGTCTGTACCGTCATTTCTTCTGCATACTTAAAACCATTTTTCTTTGCATAGTTGGACCATATTTCAATTAGCAAGTACAAATATGCAGGGCCACTCCCAAAAAGTCCTGTAAAAGTATCAATTGATTTCTCTGATTTAACTTCTTCGACTTGTCCAATAAGACTCATTAATTGCATTGCCCTTTTTTTATTAGCATTTGTTGTAGTCTTTGCGAAATATATAATAGAAGTTCCCCATCCAACAGCAGCTGGGGTATTAGTCATAGCTCTTGCTATATTTTTATTACCTTTTGAAAGTTTTTTTAATGTAGAATGTGTTTTACCAGCTACAATAGAAATAATTAATGAATTTTTTATTTTATAATTTAATTCATCTGAAAAGACATCACCTAATTGATTTGGTTTAATAGTTAGTATTGTAATAGAGATTTTTATATTCATCTCAAATTTATTTATTGTGTTAAATATTTTTATTTTTTTTAATTTTTGAATTTTTTTTAGCCTTGCACTTGGTTTTTTTTCTATTATATAAATATTTTTAGGACTTACTTTATTTTCAATTAATGCGGAAATAAATGCATAGCCCATATTGCCAGCGCCAATTATTAATATATTTTCATTCTTGATATTCATTTTTTAAGATTTTTTTTATTTAGTTTTTTTTCATTTTTAAATAACAGGTGAGTTTTTACTTCAGATTTTATTATTTCAGTCGTTTCAAATGAAGCTACAATTGCTTTTGAGATTAACTTTAAGAATATGTTCTCAGTTTGCATTTTGGTGATATAATGAATTAAATAAATAATTAATCATAATGCTTTCTATTACATTTCCAACAATTAGTCCTATTTTATTTGAGTTTGGGCCTATAGCTATACGATGGTATTCACTTGCGTATATAGTTGGTTTTATTTTTGCCTGGAAATACATACAATATCTATCAAGACAAAAAGGTTTATTTAATGAGAAGCATAATATTCAACCTAAAGATGTAGATGATCTGATTTTTTATGGAATTCTAGCGCTAATACTAGGTGCAAGGCTGGGTTACGTTATATTTTATAATCCACTCTATTATTTAAGTGATCCATTAAAGACATTGTATGTTTGGGAAGGCGGCCTGTCATTTCATGGAGGTTTATTAGGTATTATTTTAACTATTTACCTATTTGCCAAGAAAAGAGATTTTAGTTTTTTAACAATATCAGATTTGGTTTGTGCTTCAGCTCCAGTTGGAATCTTTTTTGGACGAATTTCAAATTTTATTAATGCAGAATTATATGGAAGACCCACAGATATTTTTATTGGTGTTATATTTCCAAATACCAATGGATTACATCGACATCCAAGTCAAATTTATGAAGCATTATTCGAAGGCCTAATTATTTTTGTTATTTTAAATATTATGATTCATAAATACAAAAAATTAAAACATTCAGGATTTATATCTGGAATGTTCTTAACTTTATATTCAATATTTAGATTTATTATTGAATTTACTCGTGAACCAGATGTACAAGTTGGATACTTTTTTAATTACTTAACTATGGGCATGCTACTATCCTTACCCATGTTTTTATTTGGAATACTAATCCTATTTTTCTCAAAGCAAAATGTCAGTAAAAAGTAAAGTAATTGATGTAATAAATAATAAGTCTTTTATTACTTTAAAAGAATTCATGCAGATATCATTACATGATGAAGAATTTGGGTATTATAAAAAAAATAAGCCAATTGGTAATAATGGAGATTTTGTAACCAGCCCAGAAATTTCTCAACTTTATGGAGAGATGATCGGT
>ERZ802824.580-NODE-580-length-20227-cov-17.6242_pt1 | contig 20227 bp, 16 predicted proteins | sample MGYA00345650_ERZ802824 | MGnify/ENA primary metagenome ERZ802824 (study PRJEB30503, sample SAMEA104212361) | marine metagenome | biome: Westerlies Biome; feature: [SRF] surface water layer (ENVO:00010504) within the epipelagic zone...; material: water... | reverse complement strand
CGACAGCCACCAAGGGCAGCAATCCCGTTGTGCGCGACAAATGCCGTAAGAACTGTGCCCCAAGGCCTGCGCCTTGGGCGGCCCCGACGATCAGCCCGGGTATATCCGCCATCACAAAACTGGCGTCTGCGGCAATCCGCACAACGCCCAAACTCGGCGCTAAGGTCGTGAATGGATAATCGGCCACCTTAGGGTTCGCCGCCGATACCTGACCGATCAACGTCGACTTGCCCGCGTTGGGCAATCCCAGCAGTCCAACATCTGCCAACAGTTTAAGCTGCAGACGCAGGCGTCGAATATCACCAAGCTTGCCCGGCGTCGTTTTGCGGGGCGCACGATTCGTGCTGGATTTAAACGTGGCGTTGCCAAGCCCTCGCGCGCCACCTTCTGCGACCAACAAAACTTGTTCCGGGGCACTGAGATCGCCAAGCACTTCTTGGGTTTCCTCGTCTACCACCGTGGTACCCATGGGCACCTTGACGTAGATATCTTCGCCACCAGCCCCGGTTTTATTGCGGCTGCCACCACCGTGACCATTGCGTGCCTGATACGCTGGCTGATAACGAAAATCGATGAGGGTATTGAGCGCTTCATCTGCCACCAAAAACACATTGCCGCCGTCGCCGCCGTTGCCGCCGTCTGGACCACCGCGCTCAACATATTTCTCACGACGAAAACTCAGGCAGCCGTTGCCGCCCTTGCCGGCTTGCACTCGAATACTCGCTTCATCGATAAATTGCATAGGTCACCTTTAACGGGAACCGCTCAGTGTTTAGGTTTGGTTCACCGCGATCATACCCAGTCATCAAGTCATTTGATGCCACATGGAGCGCGCGCAGCGGGTTAGTCTGCACGGCACGATGGCTGCTTGGCTCAGTGCAGATACAAAAAACCCCGCATCTGCGGGGTTTCTTACTCATTGTTGCCGCCGGTATCGAGTGTGCTGGGACGAGAAAAATCTCGTGCCCGCATTGTCTCCTAGCCCAGCGGTACCACGTTGATGGTTTTGCGGCGCAAATGACCCTTCACCGTGAACTCTACGTGACCGTCGGCCTTCGCAAACAGCGTATGGTCCCGACCACATCCGACATTTGCTCCCGGATGGAACTTGGTACCTCGTTGGCGCACGATAATGTTTCCAGCAACCACGTGTTGGCCGCCAAATTTCTTCACGCCGAGTCTTTTCGACTCCGAATCGCGACCGTTGCGGGTACTGCCGCCTGCTTTCTTATGTGCCATGCGTTTTCTACTTAACTTTGTCTGTTTTCAATTGAGCGGTTGTCGTCTTGGCCCGACAGGCTGTCAAACAACGGGTACACGTTTCACTTTTTTTTACGGCTGTCTCTTTTTGTTGTTATGGGTTAAGCCGAAATACCGGTGATTTTGACTTCCGTAAACCACTGGCGGTGTCCTTGGCGACGCAAAAAATCTTTGCGACGCTTGAATTTGATGATTTTCACTTTCTTTGCGCGATCAGAGCGCACGACCTCGCCAGTGACCTTGCCGGCTTCGACAAAGGGGGCGCCGACGTTAACGTCATCGCCGTTGGCAACCAACAGTACCTTGTCGAACACCACTTCTTCACCGGGTTCGGCGGTGAGAAGTTCTAGCTTGACCACATCACCTTCGCTGACGCGATGCTGTTTGCCACCACTTTGAAATACTGCAAACATTTTTGCTCTCCAAGTTACGCGGCTATGCGCGCAAGCGATTTGTCCATAATGCCAATATCGGAGCCTAGTGTGAGCAAGGCGAACACCGATTTTTAAGAGGCGCAAATTCTACGGGTAGAGTTGTTCGAATACAATGCATTAGACGCCGATAGACGCACCAAGCAAATCAAACCCAGCATCCTAGGAACCCGCCGCCGGTTCAAAGACGAACCCAGCAAAATCCGCTTCAGCGGTCGCTGTGAGCTGATCGAAATACTGCGACCCTGCTAAGTGCCCCAAGAACTGCCTGGGCTTACCTGGGATATTGGCCCCGAGATACCAAGAATTTGTCTTTGGGTAGAGGGTTTTGTTGGCGATGGCTTGAATTTGCGCATCCCAAGCTTGCTCGGCCGCTGGCGTGGTTTCTACCGTGCCATGCCCGTTCCCATCGAGATGACGAATGCACTGCCCTACCCACTGCACCTGTAGCTCCGCACCCAACGGCATGGTGAAAAACACGCCTGGCGAACCGGGGCCGTGAATCATGAACATGTTGGGGAATCCCGCCACACTGACGCCAAGGTGGGTATCAAAGCGCTCGGCCCATTTTTGCTGCAGCGGCAAGCCATTGCGGCCTCGCGGGTTTAAATTAAGCATCGACCCACTGACCGCGTCATATCCGGTTGCCAGTACCAGCATATCCAGTGGGATTTCCTGACTCTGCGTGCTGACACGGTCTGCCGCGAATGACTCTATTGGATCTCTGCGCAGATCAATCAGGCTGACGTTGTCTGCGTTATAGGTCTCGAAATAGCCGTTATCGAGAATGATTCGCTTCGTGCCGATGTGATAATCCGGCATCAGTTTTTCAGCAGTGGCCGCATCCTTCACGGTTTGGCGAATTTTGCCCCGCACAAAGTCTGAAATCTCGTTATTAAGATCGGCATCAACAATGGCGCCCACATAGCTGTTGATCATGAGATTCATACCGCCAAGGGCCCACATCTCTTCATAGCGCGCTTGTCGCTCTGCAGCGGTTGCTTCGTTGGCACGCAGCTTCGAGGTAGCGAATGGCCAGCCACCGCGACGTCGCATGGACATGCGGTGATCTTGCCAATCCGCTTGATAGGCGCTGCGCTCGGCATCAGTCATGGGTCGATTGCGTGCAGGCAGTGCATATTGGGGGGTGCGCTGAAACACCGTGACATGTTCTGCGGTCTTGGCGATTTCGGGTATGGCCTGAATACCGGACGAACCCGTGCCCATGACGCCAACACGTTTACCTGCAAATGACACAGGATGATGCGGCCAGCGACCCGTGTGATAACACTCACCGGCAAACTCATCGATGCCTGGGTAGTCAGGCCGGTGTGCCACAAACAGCGCACCGACCGCGCAGACTAAAAACCGTGCCGAGTACATGGTCCCGTCGCGAGTCTGCACCATCCATCGCTGTGCGCGCTCATCGAAAAAGGCATCATCCACCCAGGTTTCAAACGCTATGTCACGGCGCAGATCAAAGCGATCGGCGACATGCTCCAAGTATGTCCGGACTTGGGCGCTGGTGCTTTGGGTTTCACTCCACGACCATTCTTGCGCCAACTCAGCTGAGAATGTGTAGGCATAAAACGGTGTACTCGGCGCATCAACTCGCGCACCGGGGTAGCGGTTGTACCACCACGTACCACCCACATCACTGGCGCCGTCAAATCCGCGCACTCGCAACCCCAGTTCATCACGCAGGTGGTGTAGCGCATACATGCCGCCCACTCCAGCGCCAATGACGATGGCGTCGAATGACGTCACCGAGGTCTGTTGATCTTGTTCGTATTGAGTCTGCATTTTCTCTCCCGCCCTGCCGCATGCGTTGATAGCGACAGATTACTTCCCGAGCGTCGTGTGGCAAGCAATAAAGACTGTGCGGTGATCACTGCGTATTGCTGGTTGACTCCATCAAGCTGCCGACCTTGTGCACTTGCGTCTCAAAAATTTGCCAACGACGATGCATAACGATCCAGTTATACTGTCCGCCGCCGTTTGATGAGATTCGATAGCCCCGAAACCTTCTAGCGACAACCCTTGCCTTCACAGGCCAATAGACAACGAACAAGGCAACATTGGTCAGCGACGCACATGCAGCCACCCAAGTCATCTTCGGTTTTTTTGCGCCATGCTTTGCTGCCCCTAATGCAGCAAATGCCGAGCACACGTCGGGTATCGCGCTCGTGAACAGGGCCGCTGAAGTCAAGGCCAATGGCCCATCTACGGGTTCGCTGGATGAGCTGTATCGTTTGGTCGCTGGCGAATTCGATCAGATCAATACGTTGATTCCCAATCAGCTCACCTCTGATGTCGACATGGTCGAAGAGATTGGCCATTACATTGTCGAGAGCGGCGGCAAACGCCTGCGCCCCATGCTGGTACTGCTGAGCAGCCAAGCACTTGGCTTTAAGGGCGACGACCACATCAGCTTGGCCGCCATCATTGAGTTTCTGCATACCGCGACACTGCTGCACGATGATGTGGTGGACAGTTCTGCCCTGCGGCGCGGACGCGCAACGGCTAACGACAAATGGGGCAATGCGCCGAGCGTTTTAGTCGGCGACTTTCTCTACTCACGTGCCTTTCAGCTGATGGTTGAGCTGGCTGATCTGAAGGTGATGGCTGTACTCGCCAATGCGACCAATACCATCGCCGAAGGCGAGGTTATGCAGCTGGCCAATATTGGCAACTGCGAGATGAGCGAATCAAACTATCGCGAGGTCATCCGCTGCAAAACAGCCCTGCTATTCGAGGCGGCAGCCCACACTGGCGCGCTGCTGGCCGCTGGCCAGCCCAGTGATGGCCAAACCGTTGAGGCCTTGAGGCGCTTTGGGCTGCATTTTGGGTTGGCATACCAGCTGATCGACGATTGGCTGGACTATGCTGGTGACAGTGAGCTGATGGGCAAGAATGTTGGCGATGACTTGGCTGAGGGCAAACTTACCCTACCCTTGATTACAGCGCTGAAGACGGCGGCTGAGCCAGAACAGCAGGTGATTCGGGAAGCGATCCGTGATCGCGCCTGTGATCGCATCGATCACATTCATCGTATCGTGCGTGATTGCGGCGCCCTCGACTACACGCGGCAAGCAGCGGTCGACGAAGGCAATCAAGCCATCGCGCAGCTAGATGCCCTACCACGCAATGCCTATACCGAGGCCATGCGCACGCTGACTCACTATTCTCTCTCTCGACTGAGCTAACCCTAATCCCGCATCTATCACTGCAGACCTTGAGCACCCAGCAGACATGACCCCGGGCATTGAAGATCTCTGGTTTGTTCCACTGGGTGGATGTGGCGAGATTGGTATGAACCTAAACCTGTTTGGTCACGATGGGCGCTGGCTCATGGTGGACTGCGGCGTAACCTTTGAAGAAACCCCACAAGGCAATGAAGTGCAGATGCCGGACCCACACTTCATTAGCGAGCGCGCCGAGTCTCTCGTTGGCATCGTCGCGACCCATGCCCATATGGATCATATCGGGGCGCTGCCTTACCTTGCTGATCAATTTAACTGTCCGATCTATACGACGCCATTTACTGCAGCTGTGCTGGCACCCAAGCTACGGGAAGGCCGCAGCAATGCCGTCGTGAAAGTGGTGCAGCAAGGTCAGTCGCTGGCACTGGGTCCTTTTAATCTAAGCTGGTTGCCGATTACCCACTCCACACCGGAAACGCACGGACTTTTTATTGAGACCCCTGCAGGCAACATTGTTCATACGGCAGACTGGAAGATTGACCCAACCCCTGTGGTAGGCCAAGGCTTTGATCAACCGCTATGGCAAGCCCTAACCGATCAAGGCGTCGACGCAGTGGTTTGTGACTCGACGAACGCGATGAATCTTGGACACTCGTTGTCAGAGGCAGATCTTTTTGAGGGCTTGCTGGATGTTATCGAGGGCACCTCGGGACGGGTTGCCGTCGGCTGCTTCGCGAGCAATATCGCGCGGCTGCAAACCATGGGGCGCATCGCCACTGCCACCGGTAGGTACTTGTGTTTGCAAGGTCGGTCCCTAATCGCCATGACAGCCGCCGCCAAATCCTGTGGCTACCTGTCCCGAGACTTTGACCCCATTCCGCCCAGCGACCTGGGTTATCTGCCACCCGACGAGGTGATGATTTTAGCCACCGGCAGTCAGGGTGAGCCTGGCGCGGCGCTGACACGCCTGGCGGCCAACCGCCACCCCACCCTCGAGCTGGCGCCCGGAGACCGTGTGATTTTCAGCGCTAAGGCCATTCCAGGTAACGAGGCGCGCATTGCAGCCATGGAAACCGGACTGCGTGGATTGGGCGTGGAGGTCATACACGCAGATCAAAGCAATTTACCGCTGCATGCATCGGGCCATCCGAACGCCGACGAGTTAACCCATATGTATCGATGGCTGGCGCCGCACATTGCAATTCCCGTTCACGGTGAGGTCGCACACATGCGCGCCAATGCCGAGCTGGCAAAACGAGCGGGTATTAATCGGCAGTTGGTGGGAGAAAATGGTGATTTATTTCGTATCGCTCCCGTGCCTAGCATCATGCGATCAGCCATCGACACAGGTCGACTGTGTGAGGAGCGCGGCCGCTTGGTCAGAGTTTCCTGAGCACTTTGGCGTGTTTTTTTTCAACGGCGAGGGTAGAGAGGTTGGAAGGTCGGAAGGTCGGAGGGTTTGACGTTCGCTAGTTACTCTTCGCTACCTCATCCTCAGGGGCTGCAAAAAGGGCGCGATCACTGGCGCCAACGTCTTGGCCTTCGCATTTCATAAAGCAGCTGAAAACTGACAACACTGGGATCATCGCGAACGCTGAGATCAGCATGCCCACGGCCTCGAGCGTCATGCCGCTGCGATACCACTGCTCGTGGAAGTGATCGACAATTCGGAAAAACGCTGCGAAGTAAAAGAACATGGCGATCACTGTCGCTACCGCAAAAAACCGCGCCCATGCAAAGCTGATATGTGATCGAACGCTCATCAGCGCTAGTACTGCGCCACCCAGATATATCAGTGAGAGTATCGGCGTCTTTGGGATAAATACGTGCAGAATGGCCAGCGCCAAGAGCACACATCCTATGATTGCGTTGACTAGTCTCACCCCTGCTCCTGTCGCATAAACGAAACATTCCGCCGCATTTTCCTTTCGAGAAACCGCGGCGGTGGGAGAAAATGAAACACCCCGGTTGGGGTGTCAACAGTTTTGTTACCGACGGTGACAATGAAACTGCGACGGCAATGTTACCCAGCTTCCCAACCCCCTGATAACTGGACATTTTTTCGATTGTTGTCCTACCGCGACTTGATTGATCATTTCTTAGTCTCAAGGTTCCAATCCGGCACCCCTGCATCGAGCTGTACGCCAAAGCTGTTGAGCGCCATAGAAACCAAATTGTATTGACCCACGGTAAACACCAAGTCCATGAGCTGTTGTTGATTCAGGTGTTCACTCAAACCCTGCCAGGTTGCGTCCGCAATGTGCGCATCACCATGTAGCTCGTCGGTTGCCTGTAGCAATAGTCGATGCAGAGGCGACAGACTCGGTGTGTCGGGCCCGCTCTTGCTACACAAAATTTCCTCGTCGGTCATGCCTACCTGTCGCGCAATCACAACATGTTGCCCCCATTCATACCCTGCCTGACAGAGGTAGCCGATGCGCAAAATCACCAGTTCTCGCTCTTTATCTGGCAGCGTTGATTTGCCAAGAATATGGTTGGCAAACACCATCCAACGGCGAGCCAGTGCGGAGTGATTGGCGAGGGTTTTGAATATATTGAGCACCCGACCACGCTCAGCAATGGGTCCAAGCAGGGCGCTCGCCTCCTCGTTCCATTGATCATGTTCGAGGGGCTGAATTCGGGGATGAGTCATGCGCATGGGTGTTTTCCTTACCATCTTCGAGTGGAACAGTATCTCCTGCAGCGGCGGTTGTGACCAACGCGGTGCTGGGCTATACCGTGCGGTGGCAATGACTGAGCGAGCGCCTTGAAACACCTACTGATTGTCTATCACTCCAAAACCGGCAACACCCAATCCCTTGCTGAGGCAGTCATACGCGGCGCGACGGATGCCGAGGTCACCCAGGTTGAAGTGCGAGTGTTGCGGGCATTTGCAGCAGGACCAGAAGATCTTCTGTGGGCCGATGCACTTCTGCTCGGCACGCCAGAAAATTTTGGCTATCTGTCCGGGGCGGTGAAAGACTTTCTTGATCGAACCTTTTACGAGGTGGAGGGCAAACTGTCGCCCCTGCCGTATGCAATGTTTGTCAGCGCGGGGAACGACGGCACCGGTGCCGTGCGAGCCATGCAGCGAATCGCCAACGGCTACCCATTTGTGGCGATCCAAGAACCCCTGATCGTCAAAGGGACACCCAGCGAGGCCGATTTTGCAGCCTGTGAAGAATTGGGCTTAGCCACTGCCCTAGGTACGCAGATGGGGATTTTTTAGACACCAACGCTGGAAGGCGCAAGCACCGCACGGACTTGCCCAGATCCAGCTAGATGAGCCCGCTAGCCGCTAGGTTGCTCGGTGACCACTTTGAGCAGGCGAGAAGCGGCTAGGTGGAAGATGATGTAGCAAATGAAGTAACCCAGCCACGCAGTGGTATCCCCGCGCCCCAGCACACCGGTGAGTGCAATCACCGATGGCACCACCGCGCTCAATGTTGCGATGGCACAGCCTGTCAGGCTATTCGCAGCGACTCTTCCCAGTCCCAACCGCCGACAAACTCGGTACAGGTAATTGTGCGTGTGATCGTTCCCCGCTTGCATGGGCGAGACGTTTCGCGCTGCCCTTGCTGCAAAGACACGCACCAGCTCGACGCACGGATAACTGACGATGCTTGCCAGGAGCCACATCGTGTATTCACCCGTCCCATACAGAACAAGAGCAGTCATTGCCACGCCAGAAGACAAACCGTAGGAACCAAAATCACCGAGAAAGATCTTCCCAGTGGCCACGTTAAAAAAGATGAAGATGGTCAGTGCCATGATTATGGCGAAGATGTTTTGGCTCGAAACTTCAAAAAACGTAAAAACGAAAAACGCAAGGCAAATGCCTGATAACAGGCCATTGGCACCATCTGCCATATTTCCGGCATTCACAAAGGCCGTGATAATGAAGGCGCAAGCGATGGCCAGTACGGCCTCATTAGCCAATGGTCCCGGCAACCACGCAAAAGCCTCTAACTGCAGGGCCCCGGGTGTGATCACCACCCACAGTAGGGAAAAAATCGAAACCAATGCCAGCCTTCCTGAGGCGGTAATGTTGCTAACGAAATCGTCCCACATACCCACCATGGCGATGAGACCCCAAAGCACGAGGGACTGCGGCGACACTAGAGGACTGACAAAGCCTTGGCTGAGTTCGTTGGAGGGCAGGAATTGGTAAGACGATAAAAGCGCAAAGACGATAAAGCCCACGGCGATGATGAACCCGCCCAATCTGGAGCTATCTTGTTCCGATATGCCGTGACTGTCTGGATCGTCTCTCACCCAAGGATTGCTGCTGATCCACCACATCACGCCAACCATCAGCAATCCCACGACACCGCCGAAAAGTCCGGAAACAATGGCGAGCGCTACAGCACCTACAAGCGGGAGCTTGGCAATACTCGGCGCCGGCTCAACGTTTCTAATATCTTGTTGCAAACTCACGACCCGTCGATTTTCTCAGTTCCATCCCCAAGGGCTCCTGCGAGGCCCTCTCCGCCTGGCGAAGGATAGGCGTTCAAACCCACCAAAGCGAGTGGATCGCAGTAGTAATCCTTCGGGCCTGTCGAAGTCCCTGGACAAGTCAGTATGCGACTTTTTTCACTCTTTCTTGCCCTCGCCCTGCGTATAGTTTTAGCCAGTTTCATGCGCGAGAACGCTTTGTCCACACCCACCGCCAAGATTTGCCACAGCATTACGGAAGTAGCAGCCGCGGAATGGAATCACTGTGCTGACGGCAGCGGTGTGTACAACCCCTTCACGCGACATGCCTTTCTCCACGCACTGGAAACCAGTGGCAGCGTTGGCGATGCAACAGGTTGGCGACCTTTTCATGTGGCCGTGGAACGCGATGATCGGCTTATTGGCGTGGCACCAATGTACTTAAAGAGCCACAGCCAAGGCGAATATGTCTTCGACTACGCCTGGGCAGATGCTTGGCATCGGGCCGGCCAAAGCTACTATCCTAAATTGCAAAGCAGCATTCCCTTTACGCCGGCAACCTGCCCAAAACTGCTGTGCGCCAGCGATAGCGCCGAGGACAAAGATCTTCTGATAAGTGCCTGCGTACAAGTAGCGGAGCAAGCAAAGGTCAGTTCCATGCACATGACTTTCCTGCCCGAGGGGCAGTGGCAAGACTTGGCAGAGGCGGGACTGCTGCAGCGCATGGATCAACAGTTTCACTGGCACAACGCAGGCTATGCGACATTCGATGAGTTTTTGCTGCAGCTATCCTCTAAGAAGCGCAAAAATCTTAAGCGCGAAAGGCGCGACGCCCTTGCCAACGACATTGAGATTGAATGGCTCACTGGCGCACAGCTCACCGAATCCGTGTGGGATGCGTTCTACCAGTTTTACCTCGACACCGGCTCGCGAAAATGGGGGAGCCCCTACTTAACCCGAGCGTTTTTCACAGACATTAGCGCTACCATGGCACACGATACGTTGTTGATCATGGCCAAGCGCGAAGGCCGCTATATCGCCGGCGCACTGAACTTCATCGGCGGCGATACGCTATTTGGTCGCAACTGGGGTTGCATCGAAGATCATCGGTTTCTGCATTTCGAAGTCTGCTACTACCAAGCCATCGACTATGCCATTGCCCATGGCCTGAAACGTGTCGAAGCCGGCGCCCAAGGCGGGCACAAAGTGGTCAGAGGATATTTACCCGAACCGACTTATAGCGCGCACTGGATCGCAGACCCGGGCTTTCGCGACGCCGTCGCCCGATTCTTGGATGAGGAAAGAAGCTATGTTGCCGAGGACATTGCCCACGTCGAACAACGCAGCCCGTTTAACGCAACGATTGATTTATCGGCCATTAGAGGCCGTTGACCAGCAAAAAATAACACGATGATTTAATATGTCAGGCTGTTTTTTATTGCCCAAATGAGTATCGCACCACCATGATTGCTTCGATCAAATCCATCCTTAGGCATACAACTGCCACTGAGAGTACGGTAACCGTGCAGGGCTGGCTGCGCTCACGACGCACATCCAAGGGCGGTTTTTCGTTCTTACACATACACGACGGCTCGTGTTTTGGCACGGTGCAGGCGGTAGCCAACGGCGAGTTAGCCAACTACGCAGAAATCGTCGAAATTGGCACAGGCTGTTCGGTGACGGTAACGGGAACCTTGGTTGCCTCTCAGGGCCAAGGACAAGACCGTGAAATACAGGCGAGCGAGGTCATCATTCACGGCGTCGTCGATGATCCGGAAACCTATCCGATCAGCAAAAAACGGCATACGTTCGAGTACTTGCGTAGCGTTGCCCACCTGCGGCCCCGCACCAACACCTTTGGCGCAATTTCGCGCATCCGCCATGCGTTGAGTGCCGAGGTGCACGGTTATTTTGACCGTCATGATTTCTGCTGGGTAAACACACCCATCATCACCGCCAGCGATTGTGAGGGTGCCGGCGATCTCTTTCGGGTTTCGACGCTGGATCAGATTCAACGCGACAATCGTCAACAATTTGGCGATGACTTTTTTGGCTCCGAAGCATTTTTGACGGTCAGCGGACAGCTCAACTTAGAAAGCTATGCCTGCTCCCTGGGCAAGGTTTATACCTTTGGTCCAACCTTTCGCGCGGAGAATTCCAATACCAGCCGTCATCTGGCGGAATTTTGGATGATCGAACCAGAGATCGCCTTCGCAGACTTGGCCGCCAACGCCGACCTAGCCGAAAGTTTCTTGCGCGAGGTCATTCAAGGCGTGCTGCAGCGATGCCCAGACGACATGGCGTTTTTCGATGAGCGCGATGAGGGCGGTTTGATTGAGCGGTTGACGACGATTGCGGAACAACAGTTTACGCGCATGACCTATACCGAGGCCGTCGACCTTTTGCTGCAAAGCGACCAAGACTTCGAATTTGCCGTGAGTTGGGGCGCCGATCTGCAGTCCGAGCATGAGCGCTACATCACCGAACAGGTGATCAAGGGTCCGGTGGTCGTAACGGATTATCCTAAAGACATCAAAGCCTTTTACATGCGCTTGAATGATGACGAGAAAACCGTCGCGGCGATGGATGTCTTGGTGCCCGGCGTGGGCGAGATCATTGGCGGCAGTCAGCGCGAGGAGCGTCTGTCTGTACTGGATGCGCGCATGGATCCGCGGCTTGCAGACGAGTTGTGGTGGTACCGCGACCTACGTCGCTACGGCACGGTTCCCCACGCGGGTTTTGGCCTAGGCCTCGAGCGGCTCCTGCTGTACATCACTGGCATGGACAACATACGCGACGCGATACCCTTCCCTCGGGTACCGGGCAACGCAAATTTTTAGCTCGTGAATCCTATCGACGACGACCCCGTACTGCCCCCCGGCGCGCTGCTGGCCGCACTTTGGCAGCTACGTCGCTTTATCGGCCCCCATCGCCGAGGCCTTTACGTTGGCATCGCAGCCTTTGGTGTGGCCCGAATCTTTGAGGCCATGGTGCCCGTGCTTACCGCGGTATCGATCAACCGCATGGCAGACGGAAATTTTGATTTAACTTATCCAGTCTTGGGCATCGTCGGCGCGGTGACGATCCGTTATGGCGTCGTCACCTTTGCGCGATTCAACGTGCGTCGAGTGGCACTCAAAGTGTCCTTTGATCTACGCCAAGCTTTCTTCAATAAGCTCCAAGAACAAGGCGCAGAGTTCTTTGCCCAATTCAGCATCGGCGACATGATGACCCGAGCCGTCGCGGACATATCGTTGATCCAGCGATTGATCTCCATGGGCACAATCTTGCTCATCATCATGGTGTACGCGACGGTGGTCGGCTTTGGCTTCATGCTCTATTACTCACCCTGGCTGACCTTGCTGTTATTACCCCCCATGCCATTGGTGTATGCCTATGCTCAATACTCAGCCAAGGCCATGGGCGTCGCCTCGGCTCAGGTGCAGGATCGGTTGTCAGACTTAGGCACCCACACCCAAGAGAACTTGTCTGGTATTCGCACCATTCAAGCCATGGTGCAGGAAGAAAACGAGATTCAGCGTTTCGCGGCGACTAATCAGGCTTACGCCGATGTCTTTTACGAGCAGGGTCGCATCAATTCCGCCATGGGCGCATGGATGCCAAGCTTAGCGGCAATCTGTTCGCTGACGATTTTAGGGTATGGCGGCAGCCAAGTGCTCAACGGCAGCCTCGCCATTGGCGACTTCGTCGCCTTCTTCATGTTCGTCAACATGGTGGTACAACCATTTCGCGTGGCAGGATTTATCGTCAACCTATTCCAGCGCGCCGGGGTGGCGAGCAGGCGGTTGTTTGAAGTCTTCGAGCGTCCAGCGGAAATCACCGACGCGCCTGCGGCCCAAGCACCGACTGAAATCGCTGGCGCTTTGCGCATTGAGCATTTGACGTATCAGTATCCTGGCAGCGCCGTCAACGCCATCGATGACCTGTCTCTATCAGTAGAACCCGGCGAGACCCTGGCCATTATGGGCCGCGTCGGCAGCGGTAAAACGACGTTGCTTAAGCAAATAGTGCGCTTAATCGACCCGGCTCCCAACAGCATTTTTATTGACCGATACCCGGTAGCCGACTACCCGCTGAATCAGCTGCGCACACAGGTTGCTCTGGTTCCGCAAGACCCATTTCTGTTCGCTGAACCACTCAAAAGCAACATCACCTACGATGACCCGGCACGCTCGTTGGAACGGATCTGGGAGGCCGCGACCTCTGCCGACTTGAAAGACACCATCAGCGATTTCCCTGAACAGCTCGATACGCTAATTGGTGAGCGCGGGGTTACGTTGTCCGGTGGCCAAAAACAACGTGCGACTCTGGCCAGAGGTTTGATACGCAATGCGCCGATCTTAATTCTCGATGACTGTTTTTCTGCGGTGGACACCGAAACCGAAGAACATATCTTGGGCGAGCTCAAACGCTTGCGCCAAGATCAAACCACGCTATTGGTGTCTCATCGGGTCAGCACCGCACGGCACGCTGACCGCATCGTCGTCATTGACGCTGGGCGCATTATCGAAAGCGGCAAACACGACGAACTACTCGCCAATCAGGGTTATTACGCTGAATTGGAACGCGTACAGCGCGAGGGTGGTGAAGAAGACGATCTTGAAAAACTCAGGGTTGGCTCATGAACACCACAACAAAGAAAACGCCTCGCGATTACGCTATGTTCGATGCGGACATCAGCGGTGCTGTGCTCAACCTGCAGCTGCTGAGACGGCTGTTAAAATGGCTCGCCCCGTACAAAGTATCACTGGCGGTTAGCACCGTGCTGGTACTGATCGCATCGACGCTGCAGGTCATGCTGCCCATGATCATCTCGCTAGTCGCAATCGACCATATCATTCGCGGCGAGAGCGATGCCGAAAGCCCCGACTTCGGCCTAATTGAATTTAACCAAGGCATCGCAGCAAGCCTTGGTTTGCCAGAACTCGTGGCGGCCTGCTTGCTCTACGCGGTCATCCAAATAACGTGGGCTTTCTGTGGCCATGCGCACCGCATGACGCTGATCGGACCTGTCATCAAAGGCCTGAGAGATCTCCGACTTGATCTTTTTCGTCACCTAGAGACCCGGCCATCGTCGTTTTACGATCGCGTCGCGGTTGGTCGTATCATGACCCGCGTTACCAACGACGTTGAAGCGCTGTATGAGCTGCTACGAGGACTGGGTACCCTAGTCGGCGAGTTTGTACCGTTTTTTGTTGCGCTCGCCGTGATGCTCGCCATCGACGTGCAGCTGACGCTAATCCTGCTGTTGGCACTACCCATCCTCGCGCTGGTCACCGCACTTTTTCGACGCAAGACACGTTTTTTGTTTCGTCAAACTCGCCAAACACTTTCGAGCCTGAATCAAAACCTGCAGGAGAATCTCGCCGGCCTGCAGGTGGTGCAGTTGTCTGACCGTCAACACCACAACCTCGACCGCTACACCGAGATCAACGAGAAAAATCGCCTCTTTGAACATCGGCTCGCACGGGTTGAAACCCTCTATGGCGCGTTCAACGAAAGCCTCGCGCAAATTGCCATTGGTCTTATTCTGTACTACGGCGCCAGCCAGCTGATGGAAATCACCATGACGGTTGGCGAAGTCGTACTGTTCACTCAGTTCGTCACCATGTTGTTTCACCCCATCGTCGTGCTGGGAGAACAAACCAACATACTGTTTCGCGCCATGGCCAGTGGCGAACGTATTTTTCAGGCCCTGGACTGGGATGAAATCATTCACGAACCAGCCAATCCGGTGGCGCTGCCAGAACGGTTGCGCGGGGCAGTAGAGTTTCGCAACGTCAGCTTTGCTTACGACAGCACGATGCCTGTACTGAAGGATGTATCGTTTTCAATCAAGCCCGGCGAAAAACTGGCGATTGTCGGCCCCACGGGTTCCGGCAAGAGCACATTGATTCGTCTGCTCAGCCGGTTTTACGATTTCGGTGACGAGCAAATTTTTCTCGACGGCATTGACCTTAATAGCATCCATTCCAGCGATTTAAGACGTCGTGTGGGCGTGGTTCTGCAAGACTTCCATATTTTCTCCGGCAGCATTTTCGACAACATTGCTCTCGGCAATCCATCGGTGACCCAAGAGCAGGCCATGGATGCGGCCAAGACCGTTAACGCACACCAATTCATTTCTCAGCTACCCCAGGGATATGACACCCCACTGACCGAACGCGGCCAAAATCTGTCCCAAGGTCAACGCCAACTCCTAGCATTTGCCCGGGTGCTCGCAGCAAACCCCGAGATCTTAGTGCTAGATGAAGCCACCGCGAACATTGATACAGAAACTGAACTCCTCATTCAGGATGCCGTGGAACGGCTGACAAAGGGCCGCACCTCAATCATCATTGCGCATCGCTTACAGACCATTCAGGAAGCAGATCGCGTACTGGTATTAGATCAAGGTCAGGTAGCAGAGATTGGCAGCCACGAAGAGCTCTTGGCGGCGCATGGACTCTATGCCACCCTGCATAGCCTGCAGTTTCAGAGCGCTGACGGTTAACGAAACCACCACCCATTCAGATAAAAGGTAGACCGTGTCGAACAAGACACCGATCAAAAGCGGCGAAAAGTTCTCAACCCCGCAGGGCTTCAAAGCCATCAAGAACGGGGTCAAAGCAGGCGCCCATGCAAAGACCGACATCGAACGTAAGCCCCCTTGGCTGCGCGTCTCGGTAGGCGGCGGGGAGCGTTATCGCGCGGTCAAAGAAACGGTTACCAAACATCGCCTCGCGACCGTCTGCGAAGAATCTCACTGCCCCAATATTGGCGAATGCTGGAATCATGGCACCGCCACCATCATGTTAATGGGCGCAACATGCACTCGTGCCTGCCGCTTTTGCGCGGTAGACACCGGCAACCCCAAGGGCTGGCTTGATCTGCAAGAACCCGCCAATGCCGCGGAGTCAGTGCGTTTGATGGGTCTGAATTATGTCGTGCTGACGTCTGTGGATCGTGACGATCTCAGTGATGGCGGCGCCGCCCACTATGCGGCCTGTGTCAAAGCCATTCGCGCCTTGAACCCCAGCACGGCGGTTGAGGCGCTGACACCAGATTTCAACGGCGATCGAGATGCGGTATGTACCGTGGTGAACTCGGGGCTACAGGTGTTTGCGCAAAATTTAGAAACCGTCGAACGACTCACGCATGTGGTACGTGATCCGCGAGCAGGCTATCAACAGACCTTGGATGTGCTGGCCTGGGCGAAGCGCGACAACGCGCAAGTGCTTACCAAGTCCAGTTTGATGCTTGGCTTGGGCGAAGATGAGGCCGAGATCAAACAGTCACTGGAAGATCTGCGGCGCCATGACGTCGACATTGTCACGCTTGGGCAGTACATGCGGCCAACCAAGAATCATTTGCCCGTAGCGCGCTGGGTTAGCCCGGACGAATTCGAAGCGCTGCGCGCATTCGGCCTAGGGCTGGGCTTCACCGAAGTCGCCTCGGGACCCTTGGTGCGCTCTAGCTATCGAGCTGACCGTGTTTTTGAACAAAATAACCTAGGGCTTGAGCGCATCCCGGTGCAGCAACTTTGACAACCTGAGCCATCTTCGCCGCGCCAATTTTTCTAGCTAACGAGATCCACCCACGCATGCAAAACTTGACCTCTGAGGACTTCGCCAATACCGGACTTCTGCCGGCAGACAGCAGTGCTGCGGCGACAACCCTGCACCTGATCAGCGGCGAAAATCTTGCAGACTTTACCAACAGCCTTAGCGCAACAGATCAGCAGTGGTTAACACGCCAATCGTTCACGGCTAAAGCGGGCCAAGTCGCTTGGCTGGAAAACGGTGACGGCGTGCTGGGCAAAGCCGACGCAGACTCTCTTGCTACGCTGGGGCATCTGCCCTACACGCTGCCCGAAGGGGTTTATCGTCTGGCAGAGGCCACGACCTTCATCGCTTTGCTGGGTTGGGGGTTGGGCAGTTATTCATTCAATCGATACAAAGCAGCCGAGCGCGGGCCGGCGCAGCTGATATTGCCGGAGAGCGCAGACGCCGCCGAGCTAGTGAATACCGTAGCCGCCACCTATCTGACCCGAGATCTGATCAATACGCCGGCTCAGGACATGGCGCCCTCGCACCTGCAGGCTGAGGTCGAGGCGTTAGCTACAACCTTCGAGGCAAGCGTCAGTACCGTCGTTGGGGACGAACTACTCGATCTTGAATGCGGTGCCATTCATGCCGTGGGACGGGCGGCAGATGACGCCCCGCGCTTGATGGATTTGACCTGGGGTGACCCCAACGATCCAAAAATTACCATCGTTGGAAAGGGCGTCACCTTCGATAGTGGTGGCCTAAATCTCAAGCCGTCTGGCGGCATGCGCCTGATGAAAAAGGACATGGGCGGCGCGGCTATCGCCCTGGGTCTGGGCTACCTCATCATGTCTCAAGCCCTGCCCGTGCGCTTACGGATTCTTATCCCTGCTGCCGAGAATGCGATATCTGGCAACGCCTTCAGACCCGGCGATGTACTGCACACCCACAAAGGCCTGACCGTTGAAATCGACAACACCGACGCCGAAGGCAGGCTGTTGCTTTGCGACGCCCTATCCATGGCGACCAGCGAAAAACCTGAGCTTATCGTGGATTACGCCACACTTACTGGCGCTGCCCGTGGCGCAGTTGGTGCAGAAATCGCAGCGATGTTCAGTAATGATGATGATCTAGCGCAGGCACTGACTCGAATCGGTAAAACCGAAGATGATGCCGTATGGCCCATGCCGCTGCATGACGACTATGCCTATATGCTCAAAAGCAATGTCGCTGACTTGGTAAACTCCGCGGCCTCGCCCTACGCAGGGGCGGTCACCGCCGCACTGTTCTTAAAGCGCTTTATCGACGACATTCCTTGGCTGCACTTTGACGTCATGGCGTTCAACATCCGCAAGCGGGCGGGCCGACCGGAAGGCGGCGAAGCCATGGCGCTGCGCAGCGTTTATCGGCACTTGAGCCGTCAATACGGAGCAGGCGGTGACTGATTTAAAAGCACTAGAGGTCGCCGCAGCAGGCACGTCTGTGGATCTTGCTGAATTTCTCGACGCCGTGAAGTTCAACGACCAGGGCTTGGTGCCCGCGATTGCGCAGGAAAGTGCCTCCGGCACTGTGCTCATGCTGGCTTGGATGAACCGTGCGTCCATTGAGCAAACGCTCGCGACGGGCTTGGTGACGTATTTTTCGCGCAGCCGCCAAAGCCTGTGGCAAAAAGGCGAGACGTCTGGCAACACCCAGCGGCTTTTGAGCATGCAATTTGACTGCGATGGCGACGCTATCCTGATGCAGGTCGACCAAACTGGCCCCGCCTGCCATACCGAGCGCCCAAACTGCTTCTATTTAAACGTCCAAGGCGGGCAAGTGGTCGTCACTACTTAAGGGTTGCGGCGCTGCAGCATTGACTCAACGAAAAGAGTAGACTGCCCGCCGCCTAAAAACGACAGCCTTCATATTATCTGCCGACTGCCGGAGTCCAACCGCGCCATGAGCCACGCCGAACTTGTTTTTCACAACACACTTAGCGGCAAGAAAGAAACCTTCGTGCCAGCGGATCCCGAGCATGTCACCGTTTATGTCTGCGGGCCGACCGTCTACAACCTCATGCATATCGGCAACGGTAGGCCAGCGGTGGTTTTTGATGTACTCACCCGCCTGCTGCGCATGCGCTACCCGCGTGTCACCTACGTCAGTAACATCACGGACATTGACGATAAGATCAACGCAGCCGCAGCCGAAAATGGCGAAGACATCGCGACGCTCGCCGAACGCTTTGCGCTTGCCTACCAAGAGGACATCAGCGCTCTGGGAGTACACCCGCCCGATGTCGTACCCAAGGCGACGCACCACATTGCTGAAATCATCGACATGATCGAAATCCTGATCGGCAAGGGCCACGCCTACGCCAGCGAGGGTCATGTGCTATTTCACGTACCATCAGATCCCGAATACGGATCGCTGGCCAGGCGCTCACTGGAAGACATGATCGATGGCGCCAGAGTCGAGGTCGCCGACTACAAAAAAGATCCGAAGGATTTCGTGCTTTGGAAGCCCTCCACCGCAGACCAGCCCGGCTGGGATAGCCCATGGGGTCGAGGTCGGCCGGGTTGGCATATCGAATGCTCCGCCATGGTGAAAAAACACCTCGGTGACACCATAGACATTCATGGTGGCGGTTCGGACCTGACCTTCCCCCATCACGAAAACGAAGCTGCCCAGAGTCGCTGTGCCAACGATCACTCAACCTACGTGCGCTACTGGCTGCACAACGGCATGCTCAATCTAGGCACGGAAAAAATGTCCAAGTCACTGGGCAATGTGCTGACCATTCGCGCGTTGCTGGAGCAACACAGCAGCGAAGTGCTGCGCTACGCCTTGCTGTCAGGCCAATATCGATCCTCACTGACTTGGTCAGATGAACTGCTTGTACAGGCTCGGGCAAGTCTGGATAGCCTTTATCAAAGCCTTCGCGACGCCGACGACGCGAGCTCCGTGACCAGTCTCGATAGGCAGGGGTTGGCGCTCCAAGACTACCCCAGTGCCGTGGTAGCGGCGCTTTGCGATGACCTGAACACACCCAAGGCCCTGGCCGCCATGCACGAACTGGCGAACCAAGTTAGGCGAGCGCCAGATGGCGACGCCAAAAAACATGCCGTAAATCAGTTGTTAGCCGGCGGTTGGCTGTTGGGTCTGCTCGTGCACACCCCTGAAAGCTATTTCACCCAAGGACAGCCCGGTGCAGAAAATTCGCTGTCTGCTGACGCCATTGAACAATTGCTCGAAAAGCGAAAGGCGGCCCGCGCCAGCGGCGATTATGCGGGTGCAGATCGCATACGCGATGATCTTCTGGCAGCGGGAATCGAGCTAGAGGACTCCCGTGAGGGAACCCGTTGGCGCA
>ERZ802824.577-NODE-577-length-20282-cov-23.2034_pt1 | contig 20282 bp, 17 predicted proteins | sample MGYA00345650_ERZ802824 | MGnify/ENA primary metagenome ERZ802824 (study PRJEB30503, sample SAMEA104212361) | marine metagenome | biome: Westerlies Biome; feature: [SRF] surface water layer (ENVO:00010504) within the epipelagic zone...; material: water... | reverse complement strand
CAGTTTCGGTCGCTGCTGCAGTACCAAATCAACCAGCTCATCAGCAAACGCCGACAGCTGTCGATAATGCTGTATGGCCGCACCAACGCCGATCAGCGATAATCGGCTCATATCAGCGACCGAGCGCAAGCCTTCGGCGGCCATAAACGGCCCGCCCAGCCCAATCCATTGCTGTTGACCATAATGCTGATGCACCGCCCGCATCATCCGGCTTGCCAGCACATCCCCTGACGCCTCACCCGCTAGAATGAAGATTGGCGCGGTCATTTTTGTGCCGTTGCTGATATGCCGACAAATGTCAGCCGGTGTTTTTCGCATAAATCCGAGATAAGCGGCAGATCATCAGCCAACATCACCGCACCAGCCTCAACCGCCAGAACATGAACACCCGCCGCCGCCGCCGCTTGCAGCGTATCACCCCCGATAAACGGTGTGTCCAGCCGCTGATCCTGACCCGATTTTTGCATTTTCACAAACACCGCCACCCCGGCATGGCTGTCGATCAGCCCGGCTGAACGCGCCAGCATTGCCGATGTGCCCTCGGCAGCTTCAATCGCCAGAATCCGCCCATTCTGAACGACAACTGCCTGACCAACATCACTGTTTCCCAAACGATCCAACAGATCGACACCAATATCAATCATAGTTTCGCCAGCGGCGTCCAACGGTGGGCCAGCAACATGCCCCAGCGGCATGGCACGGTCTGTCAGAAATTGTGAAACAGGCAAGGTGGTGATGCCATGCTCGGCAAAATATTGGGTGATGACCCGCAAAACCGAATCATCGCCACGTCGCACTAATTTGCTCAAAAGTTTGATCGCTGCGGCATCGGGACGAAGCGCCGCCAGCGATGGCCACGCCACCTTACCAACCATCACCAGCTCGCTGCAGCCACATTTATTCAGCTGGCGCTGGATCTGGCCAATCGCACCAAGCCTGACGGACTGTACCGTAAAACCGTCAAAGGCAGCATCCGCCTGCCCCTCGATCGCGAAGATAAACACTTCATAACCAAGTCCAGCGGCTGCCTTGGCAACCTGCAGCGGCAACACCCCGCGCCCGGCAATAATGGCAAGATGCGTCATCACCTCTCCCGCTCCACAGCGTTATGGTCGCTTATAGGTCTGACATACCCCATTGCGGCCTGCGGTTTTGATAAATTCAAACACAGCATCATATTCGGCAGTGCCTGAAAACCGCTCTTGTACAGCCGCCAGCCGCGTCGCAAACAGCCCGTTACCACGAATAAGGTTACGGAATAAATCGCGCAAACCGGCAATGATTTCGGGCGAAAATCCCCGCCGTTCAAGGCCAATCACATTAATGCCACTCAAAGTGGCACGGTTACCCGCTGCGATGGTGAACGGCATCACATCTGCGTCAACCAGACTATGCGCACCAACCATCGCATGCGCACCAACCCGGCACCATTGCTGAACCGCCGCAAAACCGCCCAGCATGACATGATCACCAATCTCCACATGGCCGCCAAGTGCGGCATTGTTGGCAAAAATAACATGATCGCCAACCACGCAATCATGCGCCACATGCGCACCAGCAAAAAACAACCCGTTATTGCCAACGATTGTTTGCATCGCGCCAATCGCCGTGCCCGGATGCATCGTCACATGTTCACGGATCACACAATTTGCGCCGATATGTAATTCGGACGGCTCGCCGGCATAGCGGGTATGTTGTGGGGTGGCCCCAAGCACGGCAAACGGCCAGACCTCACAACCAGCGCCAACAGTTGTATAACCGTCAATCACGACATGGCTGTGCAGTTTGACCCCATCGCCGAGGGTCACATGCGGGCCAACAACACTGTAAGCGCCAATGGTAACGCCGCTACCCAGCTGTGCGGCGGCGTCGATAATCGCTGTTGGATGAATGGTTTGCATGGCCTAACGATCCGGATCGACGATCATCGCGCCAAAATCGGCCTCAGCGACAAGCTTGCCGTCGACTGTGGCTTTACCGGTAAATTTCCACAATGGCCCCTTGCTGGTGTTCTTCTCCGCATGCAGTTTGATCACATCACCCGGCCGAACCGGCTGGCGAAATCTGGCTTTTTCTATGGTGGTGAAAAACACCAATTTACCCTGTGCCAGATCTGGCATAGTGGCCGCCACCAGAACCGCCGCAGTTTGCGCAAGCGCCTCGACAATCAAAACCCCCGGCATCACCGGAAAGTCCGGAAAATGGCCGGCAAAATATGGCTCATTGCCACTGACGGCTTTAATGCCGGTGGCCTCGCTGTCCAAAACAACATGTTCCACCCGGTCGATAAGCAAAATGGGCGCGCGATGCGGTATCATTTTTTTAATCTGATCAATATTGATGACCTCGATCACCTCTGCCATAGCCACTAACCTCCTACCTGTCCCTAATCTTTATTATTTTGCCGCGCCGTTCTGGAGGCTTTCGTTAAACGCCGTAATGCCGCACATTCGCGCCAGAATTGTCCAGCGTCAATAGCCGGAAACCCGGCCATTTGACTGTGCGGCGCGACATCCTTGGTTACACCACTGCGGGCCGTCAGTATAGCACCATCCGCGATCGTCAGATGCGGTGCTATGCCCACCTGGCCGCCTATTTGCACATCTGCACCAATGGTGACGCTGCCTGATATGCCGCATTGTCCCGCCATCACCACCCGGTCGCCAAGCTGAACATTGTGCGCAATATGGCATAAATTATCGATCATCACCGAATTGCCAAACACCGTATCGCCAAGGCTGCCACGATCAATTGCACAATGGCTGCCAATACTGCATGCATCAGCAATGCGCACAATACCAACATGCGGCAGTCTGAACGCACCCGTGTCGGTCATCTCAAATCCGAACCCGCCATCACCAATAACAGTACCAGACCCGATCACAACATGGTTGCCAATGCGGCAATGCGACAACACGCTATTTGACCCGATATGGCACCCGTCACCCATAACAACACCAGCCTGAATCACAGCCCCGGCCTCAATCCGGCACTCTGCGCCAATGATTGTGCCTGACGCGATAGACGCATGCGGATGCACCCACGCGGTTTTATCAATAAGGCTTTTTTCGTGCGACATATCGGCGGGCTGAACAATCATCTCAAGCGCCGCTGCAAATGCCCTTCGCGGGTGCTTTACGACCAGATATATCTGTTCATTATCAGCGCTCCCAGCGTTTTCAGCCGTGGTGATGATAATGCTGCCTGCCTCGGGGGACACGCCTGCCGGAATAGCTGATGTCTGGAACGTCACATCGCCATTGCCGGCTTCTGCCAGTGGCGCAACGCCGGTGATATGGTGCTGGCGCGTCTGGCCATGCAGCACCGCCCCAAGCCGCGCCGCAAGATCGGTCACACTGATGTCATCAACAATACGGAAAAATCTGTGATCAACCGGCATCAAACCACCGCCTATTGCGACTGTGGTTTTTGCACTTCAATCTCGATACGTGCATTTTTTGTGCGCTCATTCAGCCGCTTCAAAACTTCCTCAGAAATGTTCAGATGCGGCAGGAATATCAGGCTGGAATCCCGCTGCAAAACCAGGTCTAACTGCAACTCTGAAGCGATTTCAGTGATCACGGAAACGGCCTCGGCGCGAATATCTGACTGGGCTTTTTGGTAGGCATTATCAATAGATTGTCGCTGTTTCTGAATGTCTTGCTGAAGCCGTGTAACACGCGCCTGAAAGGCTTTAATCTGCTTGTCATACTCCTCGGCAGAGAGCAATTCACGCTTTGACATCAGGTCACGCTCAGTTTGCTGTAATTCAGCTTCAACTTTACTGAACTCACTCTGAAATTTTTGCCGCTGCACATCCAAAAGCTCGCGCACTTTTACATTCGCATCGGCCGCCCGCAACACCCCATTCAAATCGGCAAGACCAATGCGTCGCACCTCCATCGATGGTGTGGTGTCTGGTGAGGCTGTTGTGGTCTGCGCCGAAACCATCGCCGTGCCGCACATAACGCAGCCGATGAACGCCCCCAGAAAACTAGCGATATATGTTTTCATTTATAGCCTCGTTCCAATTGAGAATTGGAAGGTTTTTGTGTTGTCGTGTTTTGCCTCGTTAATTGGTTTTGCCCAGTAAAAGGACAGAGGCCCGATTGCGGTATTCCATAAAAGACCCACACCAACACTGCTCCGCATTGTTTGATCATTCGGCTCGGTCACACCAGAGGGAAAATCAGTCTCCCAGACAGAGCCAAAATCAGAAAAAACTGTCCAGCGGATGCCAGCGTCTTTCGTCACCCCGAGATTGGACACGATTTCCACGGTTCCGTTATAAACATTGTTACCGCCAACAGCCGCTTTTGACCCGGTATCACGCGGCCCGATGCCGTTAGAGTCGAACCCGCGCACGCTTTGGCCACCCAGGAAGAAACGTTCTGATTGTGTGACATCATCACCAAGACCGCTCACATTCCCAACCCGCCCCTTCAGGCCCAGCACGACTGATTTAAACAAAAACGGTTTGTAATATCCCGCGCGCAGATTGGTGCGCAAAAACGTCACATCCCCGCCCACACCGGAAAATGTCTCAGAAATTTCGGCATACATACCCTCAGTCGGATCAAACCGGCTGTCCCGCGTATCCCTGCCAATGGTGTAAGACACCGCAGATTTCAGCAAAGACTTGCCGTTCTCACCGGTTAATGACGTTGCCACGGTTGAGGTATTGGTAATTTTTGAGGTGGCCAACTCGTAGGACACACGGTGATAGATGTCACGCGCCGCCGAAAAGCTCACACCCAAATCGACACCGGTGCGATTGACTGCCGTAAGGTTTGCCGTAGATTTTGTTTTGAACAAATCAATGCTGCCCGTCAGGTCACGGCCAAAAAGATAGGGCTGTGACAGACCTAAAACAAAATTCGTTGACGTGTCAGACGTGCTGATCGATGCACTCGCCCGGCGGCCGGTGCCCAAAAAATTGCGTTCGTTTATGCCAAGCGTAAAGCTGGTTTTATCCAGCGACGAATAACCAACACCGATTGAAAAATCACCCGTTGATTGTTCCTCAACGGTTACTCTGGTGATGGTCTGGTCCGCGCTGCTACCCTGAAGATTTTGAACATCGACCTTGCTGAAATAGCCAAGATTACGCACATTTCTGACAGACCGGTCGAGCTTTAACTGATTAAACGCATCGCCTTCGACGAGTTCAAATTCACGTCTGATGACACGGTCAAGTGTGCGTGTATTATCAACAAACTCAATGCGTTCAACAAAATTACGCCGTGCTTGGCCGATGCTAACCTCGATGTCAAGCAAGCCTGTTGACGGGTCTGTTACAATCTGCGGGGTGACGTCAACAAATGCATAGCCATACACACCGAGCTGATTGGAAACATCTAAAAGCCCTTGTTCAAGCTGGCGTACATCATACCATTGATCATCATCGAATTTCATCAGATCCCTGAGGGCCTCAAGGTCAATATTTTCAATCTGACTTGAGATTTTGATATCGTTGACTTTATACCGCGCCCCCTCGTTAATCAGGAAGGTGAGAGCAAAACCACTGCGGTCGGGTAACAAGCCGCCACGGGCACGCGACACATTGATGTCAGCATAGCCCCGCGACAGATAAAATTGACGTAACAGCCGCACATCATAATCGAGCCGCCCTTCGTCATATTTGTCGTTTGGTGTTAAAAATGCCCACCAGCGTCTCTCACGGCTGACAATCGCTTGGGCTAGCGCCGCGTCAGAAAAGTTTTTGTTACCGGAAAACACAATCGTTTCGATTTTGATCAACGGGCCTTCATCAACCTCAAAAACAAGATCAACACGGTTTTCGTTCAGCTCAATGATTTTCGGTTCAACAACCGCTCCGAAGCGTCCGCTTGCGCGGTACACGTTAAGCAGTTTGGCGGCTGCATCCAGCGCCAGCTGGCGGTCATATACGCGCCGTGGCTGCACATCAATGACCTCTAGCAACCGTTCGTCGCTGATCACATCATTACCCTCAATACTGACCCGGTTAACGATGGGGTTTTCAACCACAGTCACCAGCAATACCGAACCATCAAGATCAAGTTTCAGGTCTTTGAAAAGATTGGTCGCAAATAGCCGCTCTAAAGACTGGCTCAAAGCCCCTTGCGAAACCAGATCACCGACCTGAACGGGCAGATATGACAACACCGTGCCTTCGGCAACACGGCGATTACCGGTTACTTTTATGTCAGAAATCCTCACCTGTTCAGTCGCAGTTTGCGCCTGAGCTGGTATCGCATTGTAATGGCTGGAAAATATCCAGAGGGCTATAAGGGCTAATGATAATATACGCATCAAATGTCCTAAAAAACTGTGAACGGCCGAGCATTATTAAAAACTATAGTCTCGCTAAAACATTCGCGAAAGCCAAACTTGCGAAAAGGACATACTTTTCGCCTTGTTTTCTTGAAAGAATCCGGCCTGCCCGCTATTCAGCCATTAAACAGACGCATTACATCTGCGACTATCAAAAACATTGTTAAGCCCAACAAAATCGCGATTCCACCGCGCATTAAGCCGGCTTGCACAGCCAGCGGCAATGGTTTCCGGAAAATAGCTTCCCACAGAAAGAATGACAGATGCCCCCCATCCAAAGCAGGAACCGGCAGTAAATTAATCAGACCCAAATTGATTGAGATGACCGCTGTTAATAAAATAAACGGCACAATGCCCTGATTCAGAACCGTTCCTGATATTTCCGCAATCCGCACCGGCCCCCCAACCTCGCCTTTCTGCATATCGCCAGTGATGGCACGGCCAAGACCACGCACAATCATAACTGACATATGAAAAGCATCTGACGTTGCCGCCACGGCAGCACTGCCCGGGCCAAGCCGGTTAAACTCACCAACCGGCATCGATTTTACGCCCAAAATGCCAACATTCATTTGCAGCTGTTCATTGAACTGTGATTGCGGTGTTACATCCACCGTCAGTTGCTGCCCGTCACGCAACAGCACAAATTGCAGGGTTTTGTCAGGGCTCTCGACAATAAGACCCCGCATATCGTCAAAATTCCGAATACCGATCCCATCAATTTCAATAATCTTATCACCGGGCTGCAAGCCAGCCTCGGCGGCAGGCATATCCGGGATGGTTTCGCCAATAACAGCCGGAATAACCTGTTTTCCGACAGTCATGTAAACCGCCGCGAACAACGCAATGCCAAGAATGAAATTGGCTGCTGGCCCGGCGGCGACGATCGCCATGCGCCAATACAGGCCAGCCCCGGCAAAGCTGCCGCTTTGTTGATGCGCCGATGATGCGGGCGTGCTTGCGGCGTCATCGTCGCCACGCATCTTGACAAAACCACCAAGCGGAATGGAAGCGATCCGCCATCTGGTGCCGGTTTTCGAGGTCCAGCCAAAAATTTCGGGGCCAAAACCGATAGAAAACACGTCAACAACGACACCGGCTTTGCGTGCCACCCAGTAATGCCCCAATTCATGGATAAACACGACCGGCGTAATCAACAGCAAAAAACCAAGAATTAAGTCGGCAGCACCCAGATCTGGCATCACAACATTCCTTTTAATTCATCTCTAAACACGGCTTAAATCCAAGGCTTTTAAACTTAGAAGCATTAATCCGATAAGTAACTCTGGTTTTTTGTCACAGCGGCAAGCGCCAGATCACGCGACGCCGCATCAATCGCCATCACCGATTCAAGACTATCGATCTGCGCGCTGGCAGACTGGCCAAGAACCGTATCCACAACAGCCGCGATCCGGGTAAATCCTATTTTTCCCTGTAAGAAGGCAGCAACCGCCACTTCATTGGCAGCGTTCAAGATAGCGGGCGCTGCACCCCCGTCACGCAAGGCCTGTCGCGCCAGTGCAAAACAGGGGAAGCGCTGCATATCAACCGCCTCAAAAGACAGCTTGCCAAGCGCCGCGAGATTGAGCCGTGTTTCCGCCCAATGCAAACGCTCTGGCCATGCCAGCGCATAGGAAATCGGCGTTCGCATGTCAGCCCCGGCAAGCTGCGCCAACACCGACCCGTCGCGGAAATATACCATGCCATGAACGGCTTGCTGTGGATGGATCAGCACCTCTATCTGATCTGGCTGCAGGCCAAACAGCCAGTAAGCCTCGATCACTTCCAGCCCTTTATTCATCATCGTCGCGCTATCGACAGAAATTTTCTGACCCATCGACCAATTTGGGTGGCGAACGGCTTGCTGCGGTGTCATCGCTGGCAAATCATCTAGTGGGGTGTGCAGAAACGGCCCGCCGGATGCGGTCAGACAAATATGGCTGAGCAGGTCTGTATCTGCCTGCCCCAACTGCTTGCTGGCATGCCCGTTCCATCCCTGCCAGCACTGAAACACCGCATTATGCTCGCTATCAACCGGCAAAATATGTGCGCCACAACGTGCCGCTTCTCGCATCACCAGACCACCAGCAGACACCAGCGCCTCTTTATTCGCCAGCGCTATGGTTTGCCCGGCCTGTACCGCCGCCAACACCGATGGCAGCCCGGCAATACCGACAATACCGGCGACAACCATATCAACCGGTGACGCGGCAATCTGTGTACAGCCCGCCTCGCCGACAATGATTTCAACATCAATATCGGTAAGCGCCGAACGCAGCTGGTCTAATTTTGTCAGGTCATGTAGCCCGATCATTTTGGGTCTGAATTCGCGGGCTAACGCAGCCAGCCCCTCGGCATCACTGCCAGCGACCAAAGCCTGAACAGAAAAAAGCTCAGGAAACTGCCGTACCAGCGCCAGCGTGCTTTGCCCAATGGATCCGGTTGCCCCCATCACAGTTATGGTTTTTGTCACGCTCATATAGCGGCGCCCTGAATCACAAAAAGAAAAATATAAAAGCCGGGAACAGTTAAAAGATAACCATCAAAACGGTCAAGCAAACCACCATGACCCGGCAAAATAGAGCCGCTATCCTTCACATCAACACGCCGCTTTAGCGCCGACTCAAGCAAATCACCAATTTGCGACAAAACCGCCAGCCCAAACCCCAACAGCAAAGCCATCACAAACCCCAACTCGAACAAAGGTGCAATCACAAGCATCACAGCCATGGCCGCAACAATGCCACCAACGCTGCCGGAAATTGTTTTATTCGGGCTGATCGCCGGTGCCAGTTTCGCCCCGCCGATAAACCGGCCGACAAAATAAGCCGCGCTGTCACAAGCCGCAATGACCGCGGCCAGCATCAAAAGCTGCCAATGACCACTCGGTTCACTGAGCAATAACACCGTAAAATAAAGACAGAGCGCCAACACCAGCGCAAATACACTTTCCAACAGCTGATGGTATGTCAGCGTGACACCAAAGGCCAGACATGCCAGACCGGCATGCCACCATGGGCCCAAATCAACCACCCAGATCGGCAATGCCTGCAGAATGATGCAGAAACAAAGTGTTAGTTTGGCCAGCATCGGCATTGTGACCATTTTACCGAATTCATAGGCCATACCAACGGCAATAAGCGCGATAACAATGCTGGCGATCCGCGCGTCGAAGAAAACAGCTGCAATGATTGGCAGCAGTACCAATACCCCAATGCAACGCCGCGCTGTACCAGATATGTTTGGAAACAGCATATAGTCAATCGCTCACAACAGCATGAAGCTGATGCTTGTCATCATACCGGCCGCCACCAAAACGGCGTTGCCGCTGCTCAAACCAATCCAACGCCTCAAAAAAATCCGTGGTGCTGAAATCCGGCCACAGTTTGGCACTGAAAAACAATTCGGCGTATGATAAATCCCACAACAGGAAATTTGACAGACGTTGTTCACCGCCTGTCCGGATCAGCAAATCAACCGGCGGCAGAATTTTCGTCTGCATGCGTGACTTTAACAGATCATCATTGATCTCAGCCGCGGTGAGCATGCCAGATTCAAGCTCTTCGGCGATACGCGTTACCGCATTGCTAATGTCCTGACGCCCGCCATAATCAAGCGCCACTGTAAGATTGAGCCCGGTATTTGTTGATGATTGCTGTTCCAGATCACTCATTGCGACGCATAAATCATCGGAAAATCTGTCCCGCCGGCCAATGATGCGTAACCGCACATTCGCCTCAAGCAATTCTTGAGCCTGCGTCTTGATAAAACGGATGATCAACCGCATCAAGCCCTGCACCTCATAGTCCGGGCGCGTCCAATTTTCTGCTGAAAAGGCAAAAACCGTCAGCCAGTTGATATGCGCATCCACACTGTTTTGCGCAATCATTTTAAGAGTTTCGGCGCCGCGATCATGCCCCAACAAGGTTTCAAGGCGCCGTGCGCTCGCCCACCTGCGGTTGCCATCCATAATAATCGCTAAATGATTTGGAATATTTGGCATCAACCGGCTCCAAGCTGCTTAAAAGAGCACACTATACCTGCGTGATTTCTTTTTCTTTATGCGCCAAAGAATCATCGACCTTTTTAACATATAAGTCAGTTACTTTTTGCACCTCAGCTTCTTGCTGATGCCGGTCATCTTCCGAGATTAACCCGTCTTTTTCGGCCTTGCGCGCGGTTTCGATACCATCGCGGCGGATATTGCGCATGGCAACCCGGCACGCCTCGGCATAACGACCAGCGACTTTGACCATATCTTTGCGTCGTTCTTCTGATAAATCAGGAATCGGCACCCGGATCAGCCCGCCTTCAGCCATAGGATTCAATCCAAGGTCTGATTCGCGGATGGCTTTTTCAACAGCCGGTGCCATAGATGCGTCCCATACCGACACAGTCAATAATCTGGATTCGGGTGCGGATACATTGCCAACCTGATTAAGCGGCATTTTCGACCCGTAAGCATCCACCATGATGGGTTCCAGCATCGCCGGATTGGCGCGCCCGGCCCGCAATCCCATAAATTCGGTCTGCAAGCTCGACAAACTTGCTTCCATGCGGCGCTTGATATCTTCGATGTCCATTTCTGGCATAACCGTCCCCTGTAATCTAAGTGAATGATGACCCCGGTTTTCCTAGCGTACGACGGTAAACCGACCTTCATGTTTTACAACACGTTGAAATTCACCGGGTGTTTCTATGGAAAATACCAAAATCGGGATCGCATTTTCGCGTGCCAGTGAAACGGCCGCAGCGTCCATAACCCGCAAATCTTCGGTCAACACCTGCATATAGGTTAATGATTCATAGCGTGTCGCCGTTTTATCTTTTTCGGGATCAGCTGTATAGACACCATCAACCCGGGTGCCCTTGAGAAGCGCCTGGCAATTCATTTCAGATGCCCGCAACGCCGCCGCTGTATCCGTTGTAAAGAACGGATTACCCGTGCCGGCTGCGAAAATAACCACCCGGCCCTTTTCCAGATGACGGGTGGCACGCCGGCGGATATAGGGTTCGCATACCGCGCTTATTGTCAGGGCTGATTGCACCCGAACCGGCACATCAATCTGCTCAAGTGCATTTTGCATGGCCAGCGCATTCATCACCGTGGCCAGCATGCCCATATAATCGCCGGTGGCGCGTTCCATACCAGCCGCCGCCCCGGACACACCTCGAAAAATATTGCCACCACCGATCACCAGGCAAACTTCAACACCCGAGGCAACAACATCCTTAACCTGTTGCGCCACCGTGCCAACCATTTCCGGATCTATACCATAAGGCAATTTTCCCATAAGGGATTCACCGGAAATCTTCAGCATAACACGTTTATATTGATGCTGAGGCTGGCCTGCGGTCGTGTCGTTCACCTTGCTTAAACTCCCCTTTTGGACTCGCCCTATGACGCACTAGGACAACTGCGCGGCCACTTCAGCGGCGAAATCTGATTCCTCACGCTCAATGCCCTCGCCAAGATTAAAGCGAACAAAACCGGTCAAGGCAATATCTGAACCGGCATCTTTTCCAGCCTTCGACACCACATCGGCAATGCGGGTCTCACCATCAATGACCGATGTCTGTTCAAGCAGAACAACTTCCTGATAATATTTCTTCATCCGGCCTTCGACCATTTTTTCCGCAATTTCCTGCGGCTTGCCCGACGCTTTTGCTTGTTCAATCAGCACTTCACGCTCGCGATCGACAAGCTCTGCGTCCAGATCATCGACAGACAGGCTGGCAGGCGAAGTCGCGGCGATATGCATTGCCAGCTGCTTGCCAAGACCGGACAAGCTGTCGGCATCGGCCTCTGACTGCAAGCCGACCAATACACCAATACGGCCTAAACCATCGGCAGTTGCGTTGTGCATATAGGGCACGACAACACCAGATGAGACCTCAATTTTATGCATCCGGCGCAATGACATATTTTCGCCGATGGTGGCAATTTTCTGGGTCAGTTCTTCGGACACAATGCGGCCAGTCCCGGGGAAATCAGCGCCATTCAGCGCGTCAAGATCGGCGACCTCAAGCGCGATGTTAGCCAATGCGGATGCAAATTCCTGAAATTCAGTGTTACGCGCCACAAAGTCAGTTTCCGCATTGAGTTCAACAACAGCGCCTTTGGTGCCGGAAACAGCAATCGCCACGAGGCCTTCTGCCGCAACCCGGCCAGATTTTTTGGCAGCCGTTGCCAGACCCTTTGTCCGCAACCAGTCAATAGCGGCGTCCATATCACCGTCGGTTTCGCCAAGCGCCTTTTTGCAATCCATCATGCCGGCGCCAGATTTTTCACGAAGCTCTTTTACCAGAGCAGCAGTCACACTCATCACAAATCATCCTTGTTTCCAATTTCAAACTGCCGGTGTCATACACCCGACAACGAAAATCCGCCGATGCCGCCATGCACAGCAACATCGGCGCGTTAGCTTTAGCCTTGCGCGGCGCCGTCGGCAGTTGCGTCACCTGTCGCTTCAACTGTCGCTTCAACAGCCGCCTCAGCCACTGCCTCAACTGGTGCCTCAAATGGTGCCGCTTCGGCGACAATTTCCGCAAGCGCCGGCTCAACCGGGGCATCTATCGCCGCGCCGGCGTCACCACCACTTTTCATCAGTTCGGTTTGCAAACCATCCAGAACCGCAGCCTGTACCAATTCACAATAAAATGTAATGGCCCGCATCGCGTCATCATTGCCCGGGACAATGTAATCAACGCCGTCCGGGCTTGCGTTACTGTCAACGACGGCAACAACCGGAATGCCAAGACGGTTGGCTTCCTGCACAGCGATCGCTTCTTTGTTGGTATCGAGAATGAACAGCATATCGGGAATGCCGCCCATTTCCTTGATTCCGCCCAAGGTGCGCTCGAGCTTTTCCTGCTCACGCGTCAATTGCAATGTTTCTTTTTTGGTCAACTGGTTAATCTCACCAGACTCAAACCGCGCCTCAAGATCGCGCAACCGGCGGATCGATTGCGAAACGGTTGACCAGTTTGTCAGCATGCCACCAAGCCAGCGATGGTTCACATAATACTGGCCACAGTTACGCGCTGTTTCGGCAATTTTTTCGGCTGCCGCACGTTTGGTGCCAACAAACAAAACCCGGCCACCGCGTGAAGTAACGTCGCTAAGAGCCTGTAATGCCTGATGAAACATTGGCATCGTCTGTTGCAGATCAAGAATGTGTGTTTTGTTACGGGCGCCAAAAATGAACTGTTCCATTTTCGGGTTCCAACGGCGTGTACTGTGTCCAAAATGAACACCAGCTTCAAGCATTTCGCGCATAGTAAATGTAGGGAGAGCCATTTTTAATACTCCTGTTCTCCGGTTAAACCTCCATGGGGAAATGAAAGACATTTGCCTTCACCGGATGGCCAAAAACACAGGATCTACTGTGCCGAGGCCGCCCCCATGTGTGAAATCGCCTGTTGTTTAGCTTGTTAAGCCGCGAAAAGCAACCCGTTACCGGCAAAAAACCGCAAATCCGGCAACCGCGTTTTCGTTATAATTCCTGCACATTTAAAATGCCCGGCATCCGCCGTAAATGCTGTCTCAATTCACCGCTGAGACGAAACCGGCCCGGCACGCCGATGCAGACTTCATTGCCATTGATCAGGGCTTGCAATTTCACCTCGGCCTTGCCCGGCCCATCGGCGCGCAACGCATCCTTCAGCGCCGCCAGTGGCTTTTCATCCTGAACCCACAGGGCGACCCCGCCATGCCAGGCCGCCACAGCATCGTCGAGATACTGAACCCGGGCCGCCAACAGCCGCGGGCCATTTTCCTCAACTTTCAGATTGGCCGAAATAAGCAGCGGTTTTTCTGCATCAAGCAGCGCCATCGCCTCTGCCAGAACATCAGAAAACATGGTGACCTCAAAAACCCCGGTCTGATCGGTGAGTTGCACAAAGGCAAAGCGGTTGCCCCGCTGTGACACACGCACTTGTTTGCTGGTCACTGACCCGGCCAGATTCACTCGTTGCGGTGCCTGCCCATTTTCCAGCAATTCGGTCAAACCAGTATGCGTGATGATACGCAACCGTGACAGCTGGCTGGCATAGCTGTCCAGCGGATGCGCGGATAAATACAAGCCAAGCGCATCAAATTCTTCTTTTAGCCTGTCCATCGCAGCCCAGTCATCATATGCCTGCAGCCGGATGCTGGTATCGCTTGCCGCCTCGGTGCCGGCAAATAAATTATCCTGGTTCGATTCAGCCTCGCGCCGCATAGCGTCGGCATGCGACAACAACAGATCCATATTTTCAACCAATTCGCGCCGGTTTGGATGAATCGAGTCAAATGCCCCGGCCCGCGCCAGCCCCTCCATCTGGCGACGGTTGATCACCTCACGTGGCAATCGCTGCAGAAAATCCTGCAGCGATGAAAACGGCCCATCCGCCTGCCGGATTTCAACAAGCCGTGACATCGCCTCACTGCCAACATTTTTGATGGCAGCCAGTGCATAGCGGACACTAGCAGGCGAATCTGCCGCGTCATTGGCAACCTCAACCGCAAAACTGGCCGAAGATGCATTGATGTCGGGGGGCAATACCGCAATCGATTTTTGCTGACATTCCTGCCGGAAGACAGCCAGTTTATCGGTGTTACCAGCGTCAAGTGCCATCGACGCGGCGATAAACTCGACCGGATAATTCGCCTTTAGATAGGCTGTTTGATAGGATACCAGGGCATAGGCCGCCGCATGTGATTTATTGAAACCATAGCCGGCAAATGCAGCGATCTGGTCAAAAACGTCCGACGCCAACTGCTCCGAAAGTTCATTTTTTACCGCACCATTGATAAAAATCTGGCGCTGTTCATCCATCTCGGCCTTGATTTTTTTGCCCATTGCGCGGCGCAGAATATCTGCCGCACCGAGGGTGTAACCAGCCAACACGCGCGCCGCCTGCTGCACTTGTTCCTGATAAATCATGATGCCATAGGTTTCGGCCAGAACCGGTTCCAAATTCGGGTGCATATAGGTGATTTGTGACGGGTCATGTTTCCGCGCCACATAATCTTTGATATTTTCCATCGGCCCCGGCCGATACAGCGCCACAACCGCGATGATATCCTCAAAACGGTCAGGCCGGAGCCCGCGTAACACATCACGCATGCCGCTTGATTCCAGCTGAAACACCCCAACCGTGTCGCCATTCGACAGCATCTCGTAAGTGGCTTTGTCATCAAGCGGGATATCCGCCAGATCAATTTGGGTGCCGCGTCGTGCGATAAAATCGACCGCCCGCTGCAAAACTGTCAGGGTTTTCAATCCCAAAAAGTCAAATTTGACCAGACCGGCTTTTTCAACCCATTTCATATTGAATTGTGTCACCGGCATATCTGATCGTGGATCACGATAGAGCGGCACTAATTCGGCCAGCGGACGGTCACCGATCACCAGACCGGCGGCATGTGTGGACGCATGCCGATACAACCCCTCGAGCTTCATTGAAACGGTGATCAGATCAGCAACCTGCTCATCTTCAGCTTTTTGTTCACGCAGAGACGCCTCGGATTTCAGCGCTTCGGCAATTGTTGTCGGGTTGGCCGGGTTGTTTGGAATCAGCTTGGCAATGCGATCGACCTGGCCATAGGGCATTTCCAGAACCCGGCCGACATCGCGCAATGCCGCGCGCGCCTGCAATGAACCGAATGTGATAATCTGCGCCACCCGGTCATGGCCATATTTGTCCTGTACATAGCTGATCACCTCTTCACGCCGGTCCTGACAAAAATCGATATCAAAATCCGGCATCGAAACGCGCTCCGGATTCAAAAACCGTTCAAACAAAAGCCCCCATTTCAACGGATCAAGATCGGTGATTGACAACGCCCAGGCCACCACTGACCCGGCGCCCGAACCACGCCCCGGCCCGACCGGGATATTTTGCGATTTTGCCCATTGGATAAAATCGGCAACGATCAGAAAATACCCGGGAAATCCCATCTGCTCGATAATATCAAGCTCGAAGGACAGCCGGTCATAATAGGGCTGTGCCAGTGACTGACGCGCCGCATCATCCGGCGCATCGGTTACGACATGCCGCTCTAACCGCGCCTGTAACCCGGCGCTGGCCTGTGCCCGCAATTCGGCGGCCTCGTCACGCCCAGCCGCCGTTGCAAACGCCGGCAAAATGGGCGCCCGCGTTTCCGCCATCACGCTACAGCGTCTGGCAATGACCAAAGTATTTTCAATAGCCTCAGGAATATCATTAAACAATTCAGACATTTGAGAAGCGGTTTTAAAGTAATGCTCTGACGAGTATCTTGGCCTATCCTGTTCTGATATTTTGCGGCTTGTGCCGATACAAACCAGCGTATCATGTGGCTGGCTCATCGAGGGATCGTCAAACCGACAATCATTTGTTGCGACCAACGGCAGATCCAGCATGTCGGCATATTCGAGAAGATGCGGTTCGCTGGCCCGCTCTATCGGCAAGCCGTGGCGTTGCAGTTCAATATACAGCCGGCCGGGAAGAATCTCGGCCAATATTTCCAGACGTTGCCGCGCCAGATTGGCCCGGCCATCGCCAGCCGGATTGCCGACAAACCCGCTCAATGCGCCACCACTCAGCATGATCAGACCATCGCCATAGCGTCGTAAATCATCATAATCACAGGCTGGCACCTGCGTGCCATCGGTAGATAACAGAATTTTTGACAATAATTGCGACAGCCTGACATAGCCTTGCTGATTTTGCGCCAGCAACACGACATCGCCGCGCCCGTCCGTATCTTCAAGCTCAATCTGCGCGCCCATAATAGGCTGCACACCGGCTGCCGCCATGGATTGCGCAAACTCCAGAGCGCCAAACATATTATTGGTATCGGTAAGCGCCGCTGCCGGCTGCGAATCAGCACTGACCAATTGCGTCAATTTTCCAATCCGCAAGGTCGATTCAGTCAGAGAATAGGCACTATGCAGACGCAGATGGACAAATTGGGCTGGCATCGGATTCACTCACGCTTCACTGTGGGCGATCAGCATATCGCAATCGGCCGGGCTGACCAATCGACTTGTCAGGTAAAAAAACGGTTTTGTTCAGGCCAGTTCGACAACATGACCATTTTCAATGGTCAGGATACTGTCCATATTCAGCGCCAGCTGCTGGTTATGCGTGACCACAAGGGCTGCCGTCCGGGTGGCGCGGGTGATCGCCGCCAAATGCCCAAAAACATCTTTCGCCGTATCCGGATCCAGATTGCCGGTGGGTTCATCCGCCAGCAACACACGCGGCGCATTGGCCACGGCCCGGGCGATGGCAACACGTTGCTGTTCACCACCCGATAACAATCCCGGCCGGTGGTCGACACGATCCTGCAAACCAACCATTGCCAGTAATTGTGCCGCCCGGTCACTTGCCTCAAACTTGTCCAGACCGGCCAGCATCTGCGGAATCATGACATTTTCCAGCGCGGAAAATTCCGGCAACAAACGATGAAACTGAAACACAAAGCCAATATGCTGGCGGCGCAACAAGGTACGCTTTGCCGAACGCAACCGCGCCGAATCAATACCATCAATAAACACTGTTCCAGAATCGGGCTGCTCTAACAGCCCGGCAATATTCAGCAAGGTCGATTTGCCCGATCCCGATGGCCCCACCAAGGCTTTCATCTCACCAGCCCGCACGCTCAGGCTGGCACCGTTTAAGACATCCAGTCTGGATTCGCCCTGATGATAGCCACGCCGCACATCACGCAGTTCGAGCAAGGCCTGTGAAGGTGATTGTGACGACATGCTCTCACTCATAACGCAGCGCCTCGGCCGGGGCAACGCGTGATGCCCGCCATGCCGGATAGAGGCTGGCAAAAAACGACAGGCCAAGCGCCATGGAAATCACCATAAAAATATCCTGAGGGTCGGTTTTCGCCGGTAAATTCGACAAAAAATAAATTTCTGCGGCAAATAATTCCGCACCCGACAAGCCTTCAATAAACTGTTTGATCGAGTCAATATTCCAACAAAACACCAACCCCAAAACAGTTCCCGCTGTGGTGCCAACGACGCCGATACTGGCACCTGTCATTAAAAATACGCGCATAATACTGCCACTGCTGGCACCCATCGCGCGCAAAACCGCAATATCTGCATTTTTCGACCGCACCAGCATGATCATCGAAGAAATAATGTTAAAAGCAGCGACAAGGATAATCAGCGTCAGAATCAAAAACATCACATTGCGCTCAACCCGAAGCGCATTCAAAAAACCGCGATTCCGCTCAATCCAGTCAAATGCGCTGAGATTATCGGTCAGCGATTCGCCAATAAGATTGCGCAATAAGGTGATATTTTCCGGCGCGGCCGCATAGATTTCCAGCGCCGAAACACGTCCGTCATAGCCAAAAAAATCGCTCGCAAGCGCAAGCGGCATAAACACAAAGCTGGAGTCATATTCATACATGCCAACGTCGAAAATCCCGACAATCGGAAAATTGCGGCGGGTTGGCAGAGTGCCGAATGCCGTCGGCTTGCCTTTGGCGGTTGTCAGGGTCACGCTATCGCCGGTTTTGACCCCCAGCTTAAACGCCATCGCATGCCCGATCAGCACCCCGTTCTTTTCCCGAAATCCGGTGATCTCGGCTTCATCCAGCGAGTCCCATAACGGTTTGCGCACGGCTAAATCTGACCAGCGCAACCCACGCACAACAGCCCCAAGGCTGACGGTGTTTTGCGTCGCCATGGCCTGCCCTTCGATTTGCGGCGTGACCGCAACGACATTCGGCATTTCGGCAATTTTCAGCGCCAGATCGTCATAATCAACGATCCCACCAGCCACCTTTGAATAGACCGAGACATGCCCGTTCAGCCCCAAAATCCGCCCGACCAGCTCTGCCCGAAACCCGTTCATCACTGACATCACCACAATTAATGTCGCCACGCCCAAAGTGATGCCGGCCAGTGAAAACCAGGCGATGACCGAGATAAACCCTTCAGCCCGTCTGGCGCGCATATAGCGAAACGCCAGTAATCTCTCAACAGCTGAAAAATAATGTCGCATTTAACTTCCTAGCTTGCCGCAGCGGCAGTTTTAACGTTCCAGCAGACGGTCAACAACAACATCGGGCGCCAGTTCTTCGGTGTCACCGGTCTGGCGCCGTTTCACTTCCACCACGCCATTATCCAAGCCGCGTGGCCCAACAACAATTTGCCACGGTATACCAATCAAATCCATTGCCGCCAATTTTGCCCCCGGCCGCTCGTCACGATCATCAAGCAACGGATCAGCCCCGGCCTGCAAAAAACGCTGATACAGATCGGCACAGGTTGCGTCACATTTGGCATCGCCCGGCTTTAGATTGACGATAGCCATGTCAAACGGCGCCACAGATTCCGGCCAGATGATGCCTTTATCATCATGGCTGGCCTCGATAATGCCGCCAACAAGGCGCGACACACCAATACCATATGACCCCATATGAACCGGCAGATTTTGCCCGTCTGGCCCGCTGACCGTCGCCCCCATAGCGGCTGAATATTTCGTCCCAAAATAGAAAATATGACCAATTTCAATGCCCCGCATGGTCATCAGATCATCGGCTGCCACCGGACAGTTTTGCGGATCATGCTTTTCATCGGCACGTGCATAAAGCGAGGTAAATTTGTCAACAAATGGTTGCAGATCGGCATCATAATCAATGTCGGCCAGAAGATCCGCCTGCAGCCAGTCTTTGTGGAAATAGACACCACTTTCACCGGTGTCAGCCAGAATAATAAATTCATGGCTCATATCGCCACCAATCGGGCCGGTATCAGCCTCCATCGGAATGGCTGTCAACCCCATACGGGCAAAGGTTTTGAGGTAGGATACAAACATTTTATTGTAAGCCGTGCGCGCATCATCTGCATTCAAATCAAATGAATAGGCATCTTTCATCAGAAATTCACGGCCCCGCATAATGCCAAAGCGGGGGCGCACCTCGTCACGAAACTTCCACTGGATATGATACATGTTCAGCGGCAATGCTT
>ERZ802824.576-NODE-576-length-20371-cov-9.48735_pt1 | contig 20371 bp, 21 predicted proteins | sample MGYA00345650_ERZ802824 | MGnify/ENA primary metagenome ERZ802824 (study PRJEB30503, sample SAMEA104212361) | marine metagenome | biome: Westerlies Biome; feature: [SRF] surface water layer (ENVO:00010504) within the epipelagic zone...; material: water... | reverse complement strand
GCTTTTTTAATATCTTCTACAAAGTCTAAGTTGTCTGCAAGTTCTAATAGATGTTCGTTGTATTCTTGTCTTGTACTTTTAATGCCTTCTTGTTCACGTGCTTGGCATTGTTCACAGTTCTTTGGCCACTTGCCCTTCCACAAATCTGTTCTAACTTTTTGAATGTTGCTTGAATTGAAAGTCTCTGTAATATCATATTCTTTCCAGCTTCCTTGTGCCAACTCACTTCTAAAACATGGAAGCCACGTTCCGTCTTGATCCAAATCTAAATTAGTGTATGGGGCAAAACAAAACGAACTAGGTAGTTTTAATTTCTCAAGATGAGTACTGTTGTTCATATTCTTTTAAATCTTCTGGAGTTCCTAGACCTTGCATAGCGTCTACTTCCATGTGTTTAATGTTGCCAATTCCTTCTAGTTGCACTGTATAGTTATAAGTTGGACATGTATAAAATTCGTTATTGACTCTATCGTTGGCTTGTATCATACGCTCAGCACTTTCAATAAACTGAGTTCCGTCTCTCCACCAGTAGTAACCTACAGTAGCCCAATTGCTTATGGGATCTTTTTCAGCTACACGTTTGATGTTTTGTCTATCATCTACCATTGCATAACTCCATTTCTTTGATCCATCGTCGCAGTAAAAGGTTGGAATCATTCCACTGTTATAGGGATTGTTTATAATGCTTTCTGCATGCTCTACATCCCATTCAATGTGTTGATCACAGTTGCTAACAAATATACTGCTACCATCTTCATAGTGTTCTCTTGCTGTTAGTATAGTACATGCAGTACCTTCTGTCAAGTAGTCTAACTCAATTATGTGTGCATCAGGATACCATTCAAGAACTCTTGATCTAAGATCATGTTCTTTGCGTACAATAAATATACGCTCATCAAACTCTAAACCTATACAACGTTCTACGTGTACAAACATAGGAACATCTCCTACTGGTATCATTGGCTTGGGTAAATTGTACCCCACTTCATCGAAGCGACTTCCTTGTCCTGCCATCGGCATAATTAATTTCATAGTTTTTTCATTTCCTCTATAGTGTGATTCACATCTGTTACTCTAATAACTCTAGCACCTGTGCTTAATGCACACTGTATTCCAACTTCACTATCTTCAAATATAATAGTATCTTCTGGTGTACTGTTTGTCCATCTCATACAATCTATAAACGTAGTAGTATCTGGTTTAGCAGGAAAGTCAGTAGCAGTATTAATTTTAGCAAACACTTGCTTTCCTGTTTCTTTATACATTTGCATAATATTTAAACTTCTAAGTACAAATAATTCTGTGGCATTACTAGCCACACATAGTTTATATCTTTCTTTTAACTTTAGCATTGTGTGTAATAATTCTTTATTATACTTTATATATTCTTCTAAATGCTTTTGCGTGTATGCTTGTTTAATATCGTTTAACTTATCTCCGTTAAACTCATAACCCATTGTGTGTAGTATGCGTATCTTTTCTCTGGTAGGTCTACCTTCTACGTCTTCGTTTTTAAACTCTGCATTAGGACAAAGTTCTTGTACTGCATTACGAAATGCAATTTGATGTAACTCTTTACAGTCTGCTAGTGTACCATCGAAGTCAAATATTATAGACTTATACATGTTCCATGACTAAGTTAACTGCATCTTCTACAGTAATAACATCGCCCGCAAAACTATCTTCTGGTAAAATTATTCCCATGCCATCTTCGATTGTTAGTTTGATTTCTACTTTATCTAAACTATCCAAACCCAAGTCTTCACCAAATGTAGTATCCATATCAAACTTAGAACCGTCATCTAAAAACAATCCCACTGTTAACAATGAATACATTTTTTCTCTTACTTCTTCTTTATTCATTTTATTTTCCTTATTCTTGTATTGGTATACTTTTTGTTTTAGCAGTTTCTTTGATTCCGCTTGGTTTATACGTTTGTATATACCTACTAAGCTCGTCCATATAATGATGAAACGGTTGTATAACTTGATTACCTTGTACTAGTTGTCCACGTCTCCAACATAACGCACTGTTATGCGATCCAAACTCTACAGTTGCAACCCATAGTTGTGGTCTTATATAATACATAAAACAACATTGATTACATTTTAAATCTGGGTTATTAAGTCTTACACCACTGCCTGTACTAGGATGATATCCGTCACGTATTACTTTAATAGGACTACGTGCTTCTGGTATAACACTTTTAATATACTCATCTAATTGTAATCCTGTGTAACTGGTTTGTTCGCCTTCTTCAAATATATCTTCGTCCCAACGACCTTGCTTAGCCGCAGTTCGGAAACGTATGTTTGTTATCTGTCCTGGGTGTTGTAATGCCTTATCATAAAATTCTTTTACTAATCCTTCATTAAGGCCTTTAACAATGATAGCATTAATACAAACACGTCTGTATCCTAACTCCATCATATTTTCTAGTGCCTTAACTTTTTTCTCTCGTCTGCTCTCGCCATCAATTTCAATATACCAATCATCGTGATGTAGTCCGCCGTTCATTGACAATGACACATTCACTGTAGGATTTCTATCAAGTATTACTTTTAGTTTCTTTGCATAGTTCATACTTGCTAAACGTAATCCATTTGTAACTACTGCAGCCTGATGTCCATGCTTTGTACAGGCATCTAATGCCCTGCCTAAGTCTTTGTATAGTGTTGGCTCTCCGCCTAACAATCTAAAGTTAACTGGGTGTGGTAGTCTAGCACATACATCTTCAAACCATTCAATGTCCAATGTACTGTATGTTCTAACTGGGTTATAACAAAACTCACATTCCATATTACAGTCATATGTCATATCAACATACAAAAAGCTAAAAGGATTGTTTTCAATATCATATTCTGGTATGTTATGAAACAATGGTGGCTTATCATCTAAGATAGTAATATTATCTTGGGTTGGGTTACCTGTCATAGGCATATTCATTTCTTCATACGATTTAGCATCAACCCTGTCTAATGCACTAACGTTTTTATTATGTTTGATAGTCATGTATTTCCTTTATATATTCTGTGATGCAAAGTCTAGCAATGTTACTACATCTTCGGTAATCAGCATACTTGTTATCAGTTGAAGTAGCGAGCCATACGCTATCGCTTGGAATAAAATTATGTGTGTTACATACCTTTGCTTGTATGTCTTTTAACTTACTATGGATATAATTAATACTATATGTATTTATTAAATGTTCAGCATACTGTGTTGCACAATAATTATAGTACATTGCATCAACATGCAATGCATGTAACTTAACATCAGGACGCTTAGTAAAGTACCAGCCTGTTCTAATATTGCTTACACCAAACCCTTTACTTAAACTAAAGAATACTTTTTCTATGTTTGGAGTCATTGGTATTTTCTTAATAGGAACACTTCCTATATATGCTATATCAAGTATTACAGGAACATCTGTTGGAATGTTTATGTAGTTACCATCGATTGAGCTAGGACAAGATATATAATGAACTTCTTCTTTCTCTGCCCATAAAGTATTCCAACCCGCATCAACCCACTCGTACTCGCCGTCGGCTTTTTGTATGTTACGCTTTTCCTTATTCTGCCACCAGTTAATTGCTTCAGTTACACCATTAATTGGATAAACAAAAAAGTCAGATAAGTCTATTACAGGTGACAGCCATTCTACTATGTTTGTGTTATATGGTTGTCTTCCGCTGAGTACTGGTTGTACACTGTTTAGTTCTTGTTGTACTTCTGGTAATATAAAAGTATCTATTAGTTTAGTAATCATAATAGTATTTATCATAAATATATACATACTTAATGACAGGAGTAAAAAACATTGATTCTAGTAAGTTTAAGCAGTGAACCTAAAAAGACAACTTCCATAGACCCTACATGGCCAACATTTAAAACAAAAACAACAGACATGGATGCATGGGGCAACTATGAATATTTCTTGTATGGTAAATTTAAAGCTCATTGGATAAACGGTGTTAATATGTATACTCAATTTGGGGAACATAAACTAGCAATGAACAATGCTACTGTTTGTGCAAGTGTAACAGATTATGACTTTACAAAGTTATTAGAAAAGTTTAAAACACTTCCGCCCAATACAGTTGTATTCAACGAATGGGCGTTAGAAGATAAAAGAAAAATACATACTCCTGAATCACATAGCCCCGGTCCTATACCTGCTGAATTTGTTACTAGTTATAGTAGTTTTATGAAGCTAGTTAGTTTATGGAAATGGATAGATAGTCATAAAAACCAACCATTACTTTTAGATGAAGATACTTGCTTTTCTATTATGCAAAGAACTATGTGGCAAAGAAATCTACAATACACTGCACTTAACTGGGCAGAGGAGAGAATAGATGAAACCTTGGAGTAATACAAGTCAAAATCATAGCGAAATAGAAATTAAAAATATTGCTATATGTATGTATGGACAATATCGCACAGGTGATGCTTGTTTAGAATATATAAAAAGGTTTTATGACATCCAAGGCGTTAATGTAGATTATTTTTGTAGTTTAAAACCATATGAAACTACATACACAAGACACAAGCATAACAAAGAAACAAAAAAAGATGCAATGGCACAAGACTTGCTTGATACTGCTACAGTAAAACATCAAACAAAACAAATAAAAAAATATTACAAGCCTAAAGAATTTAAAATATATTCTGTTAAAGACGAAGACAAACTAAAAGATATTAAAGGATCTATTATGCATTCTAAAGTTTTAGCGGCTTGGGTAGATTCAATTATGCTAAAACAAAAGTACGAAGCAGAAAACGATATAACTTACGATATGGTTATTATGCAACGATACGATACAATTATTTGGCCTAGTGTTGCATTTAATAATATATTTCATAGACTACAAGGATTACAAACATCACATAGAGCCACATTAGCAACCGGCGATAAAAATTTATTATTTTTTCAACCTATAGAGTTTGTTAGAAAATGGAACGGAACATTTGGATATCCAAACGGTCAAGACTTGTGGGCAATAGGAATAGGAAATGCATTAGATGTATGGGCCTATGATGCTCTTGAACATATACCTTGCGACCATAAAAGTAATTTTACTCCTAGAAAAATCCGCTCAGGATACCCGCATATTGATACACACGAAATGTTAAATTGTATTACAAAGAAAATGAATATACCTCATAGCATGTTTCCTATGTTAGCAAAAAATGGATCTATTGCATTTCCACTTGAGATTCCTACACCTGGAATAGCTTATCAACAGATAGCACCAATGGTTATTAGAGAATCATATTGGGAAGATGGTAAAGTACCAAACTTATCAAAGTTATCAGATAAAGAACTTGAACATTTTTACGATGATGTTATAGTAGTTAAATGGGAAAGAGGCGACTAGTGAAATTTAAATCAAACAACCTATGTGATGTGACTGATCATATAGTTAATAAAGATTGGAACTTCCTTAACAATAGTGAAAGTGTAAAGTTTTCAAACTTAGTACAACAATATCATATAAAGTACATGTCGTCAACTTATGTAACAAATGAGCAACGACAAATATGTTTAGATAACTTTAACAATATAAAAAACATAAACAGTTTATACTTACAAGAATCATTAAAGAATGCAACACTTGATCAAGATATGTCTGTTGCATATATAGACAGAGGCAAAGAAAAAACCATTGTAGCGATAAGTGGAAGTAGTTGGTTGCTCGCACTCTCTAGAAATGCAATAGAGCATCAATATAGTTGGATGTTTGACGAGTTTACAGATTATAATATTATAAGCATTATTGAAGATGTAAAAAGAAGTCAACGCAATCCGGTATTGTTTGACAGTTGCTTATATAAAGGAATAAACGATAGGATTGATAGTATAGAAAAGTTAGCAAAGTATATTAAAGATTTAATACCAAATACAGAATATAATATAGTTTCAGATTGTAAAAATGGCCATAGTAGTTGTTTGCTTGCTGAGAAATTAAATGCTAGTAAAGTTTTAATTCAAAGTGGAACCAGTACATGTACTCCAATTTATACAGATAATAAAAAGCATAATATAGAAGATTATTTTTTTATAGAATTTGAAATGTCTTTAAGAAACATTGCATTCTGTAAAGATATACCGAGACATCTTACAACAATAAACAGTATAGCAAACGTGATGCCTGATACAAAGTTTACATATGTGCATCACGTAAATGATATTGGCTTTAAGCCTTATATAGATTTAGTTGACGATAGTGTAACAAATGTTACAAAGATTGGAATAGAGAGAACTCCACATACTTATAGTGATCACTATATAACTTTGGAATTAAGACGAGGTGGATTCTTCGTCGATTATTTTAAAGATCTTATCTAATGTTTCTTCAGTATTATATTTTATTTCATTATATAAATGTTTATCAGTTTCGTGTTTAGCAATACATTGAGCTGATATATTATCTACAACTTTCATTGCAGTATATTGTCCGTTAAACGCATGATTTATTATAGACAGTATTGCTTCTTTATTTCCATCAACAAATATATCTTTCCACTTAACATCTAACACATCATTACTATGTTTTAGTTTATCAACTACAGTGTGATTCCAGTCGTGTGCCATTTCGTAGTGCCTATCTTTGGTTGCATATAGCATATCCCTGATATACTCTCTTGTAATATCTTTATAGTCTTGTAGCTTTACCATAGTCATTACATTAGTAAAATGACGTTCTTCAGGAGTCACTATTAAGTTAATCCATTTTGTATTTTTTACATCAAATATTTTATCATTTTTATGAAAGTCAAGTGGGTGATGAGTCATAACAATATGATTATATTGATTTATATATTCGTTTGTTTGCGTAAACAATTTATTAGGAGGTTCAGGAATATAGTCTTCCCACCATGGGTCTGTTATTGCTCTAGATATCATACTTGCTAAGAATGTTCCTCCTGCGCCTTGCAAGAATAATATATTAAGCAATCCTAAATTAGCGTGTATTTTTTTCATAATATACTTTTTCCTCTTCCTTGCATAAATTATAAAAGTCTACATACTCTGGAAATGTATTTAAAAAGTTTGTATCTCTTCTTTTGTCATACTCATCTACAAAGTTGTAAAACCTTGTTCTGTTTTTTCTTACTTCATCATCATATGTTAAGTAACTATTAGGTGGATGTTGTACTGATTTATTAATAACATCCAAAACAATTCTACGTAGCTTACCTGCCTCCCATGCGTCAAATCCTAAATTACCAAACCAATCTCCGTGTGTTACATTTTTGTACATAAAGTCTATAGCTGGTATAAGATACTTGTCTATTAAATCGGGCGTAATATTACTAGCATCTAAAAACTCTGGATGTCTAACATATGGAATATCTACTATTACACGATTACGTTTATTGTATTTCTCATTTTGTCTTTGGTCCATTGGCTTAGCATCGTTGTTTATTGCAGAACGAGTAAACCCTTTTTCGATAAGCCACTTATCCCAACCTGTATAATTGTAATCTTGTTTTAATGTTAGAACCCATTCTAACATTTCTTTGATAGATGATATACTTAATATATTAAATGCACTCATAACTGTTACACCTGCACCGTGTGTATTTTTTAAAAAGTATTCAATGTTGTCTTGCCATAGCGTGTAGTCCATTCCATATCTTACATAATCATTTCTATCGTTACTGGCTTCTGCACTAGTAAACAATATAAAATCTTTAATACACTTTTGCTCTTCTAGTTGTCTAATCTTTGTAGTAAATTCTTTCCATATATCACCGGGCGGGCACCCATTACTATTAATAGCAAATGATAGCTTTGGATTAGGATTTTCCAATAAGAAGTCTATAACTTTCATTGTATCTTTGATAAGCAAAGGCTCACCACCTGTGATACGAAATGTATTCATATGTTTGTATGCTTCTGGAAACCATTCCCAAAATGCTTCAATGTATGGATTGTGTTCACGTAATGGTATATGCTTTTCAGAGTCTTTTGCTAAATTAAATTCCATTTGTTCTAATGAGTATGGGCCGTGCTTTTTAATTTCTTGTTCCCATTGACTACTGAAGCCAGGACCACAGTATGCACATTTAAAATTACATGTGCGTCCAAAACTTACTTCTACATATGTAGGGAATATATCTTCGTCACCTACTAGTTCTGCTATCTTATCATGATGTTTAAAACTAAACGAGTCTAAACTTTTGTATATACGATCACTTGTCTCTCCGTTGTCTTCTATACGCCAACAATAATCGCATTCACTTGGACGTTGTCCGTTTAACATTTTCTTGCGTTGTTCTTTTTTAAATTTTGTATTGTGTAATGCACTTGGATTATTTTTAAGTTCTTCCAATGGAATTTTGTGTGCAGTAGGGTGATGACAGCTGTGTGTTAACCCAGATCCAAGATGCATAGTTACTTGAGTCCACTTTGCTAAACAAAAACCAGGACCAGTGCTGTTAAGCATATTAGTCATTGAGTTTTTGTTTGCTCCAGTAGGGTCTGTGTTTTTTGTAACAGGATTAACTTCCCATTCAAAATCACTAAGTTTCTTTTTATTCATTATGATTGTACCACCATTGCTATTGCATATTCTTTTTCATCAGACACACTTAAATTCCAGTTGCCTTTTACGTCAGTTATTACAATAGGTTGCTTTCCATTTTTTCCATATGAGAATTGCTTTGCGTCAAGTATACCACTTGCTTTCATTGATGCTTCTTTTACTGCCCAGCATTTTGATATGTATTCGGGTGTTAAATCTTTTTGTTTTTCTTCTTCGGTTAAAAATTGATTAGTAAAGCGTGTTCCATACTTACTGAATATATTTTTAATCCTACTAATGGATACAATGTCTACTCCGATATTCATATTATTCTAAAGTATCCTCTACTTGATCTTCTCTAATTTGGGCACCCATACGACTTGGATTAATATAAACTTCTTTAAAGAAGCGTGAACCTTCTTTGCCTAAGTCAGCAATTTCTAAATCTAATTCTTTGCGTAATTCATAGCCAAGTTTGTCGCTTTCTTCTTGTAGCGTATTATAGTTCCATTTCATTCCAGTACGTGGACATAGTTGGTCTGAAGACTTTTCAAAGTTTGGTAATACTTCTTCTTTAAACATTTTACTTAGATAATCAAAGTCTCTAACATTTTTCCAATCCCAATTTTCTCTAGTAATGTTTGTCATATGACATCCAAGTCTTGCTCCATAGATTGCCCACAGTCCATTTTCAACGTCATCGCCTACACTCATCCATGTAAGTAGTCTTTTATAATTCTTGTCATGTACTTTTTCTTTTAGTTGTAATGGATCAATAACGTCACCGCCAACTAATCCCATCTTAACTCCTTCACGGAAACCTGCACGCCAAGCCTGTAGTGGACTAGCATTGTTCATCACATCGCAGTATATGTTATTCATTTGCACATAGTTAATGTTCCAACAAAAGTCAACCTGAGCTCGCTTATCTCCGGCTGGTGCATTTTCATGTGTTTGCATTCCATACACAACGTCTTTAGGCCAACACTTAATACCACCGTTGCCGTATACTAATCCATTTACTGTATTCTTTCCTGCCCAACTAATAACATCCGTGTCTCTAATTTTACTCATGTCTACTTCAACACCAAAGAACTCTTCTCTGACTATGTTGTCTGCATCAATAGTAATAAACCTATCTGTTTCTGCCAAGTCTGCAGCAGCTTTGTGCGCCGCATCACTTCCAAACACTCCGTGGCTTCGCTTGGCCCAGGGTGCCTTATTAATTAAATCATTATAGTTTTCATCTGCATTAGGTTCATCATAGCTGATAAACACTATATCAAATTCGTTTATGCTTTGCATACTGCTCATAATATCTCCTCTCCTTAAAATCCAACACACGTATCTACTGGTGTTCTAGTTTTTATTCCGTTTACAAAGTTATATTCTTTGCCACCTGGTTCAGTCCATGTATCATATTTTCCATTCCATTCTACTGTTTCGTCTATTGACTCTGCTCCAAAACATTGCGTAACGCCAGGAAAGAATTGAATATCTTTCCAATTACCCGACGGTCCTGGAAACTTATCAATCATTTCTTGTAATTCGTTGCTGTGCTTTTCTTTTATGACTCTAGTATATTCATCATAGATAGCCAGTCTATTTTCTCTTCCAAGAGCAGATGCTCCAGCAGTACATCCAAATGTTGCAACTTTATAACCCATATTTAATAATGTGGCTAAAATTGCTCCTGCAAAGAATCCTTCACTTCTGTCTGCTAACTGTTCATGATCGTCTGCAGACTTTCCTGTTTCTGGATTAGCCCACGGACTACTAGTTCTAACACACGTTAGAATAGCAGGTGCTTGTATAATACCAAGCATAGTTTCTCTTCTTGGATTTTCAGATTCATCTCTATCATCTGGCATCCAATAAATATTGTCAGCCATCCATTTGCGAATATTCATATCTTCTTCGCTTTGTCCTAAGTATAGCCAAAAATGAGATTTAATACTACACTGACTAGGAATATTGTTAATTACTGTTGCTAAGTATTTTAAATCTTCATCGGGTATTGTTTTGTTTTCTTCTGAAAACAGTCTTGTTGTTCTTCTGTTCTCCCACACAGTTGGATCTAATGTATTCATATAATATTCTTTGTACTAATTGTTATGTAATTATTTTTATATAACAACAACGGTTTTTTTGGCCATTTAAATTTTATTTTAGTATTATAAGTCTTCTTATCTAATAAAATATCAACTGGTACTTCAATTGATCCTACTAATTTATCTGGACTACTATCGCAAACAAGAATTTTTAAATTACGATATCCCTCAAAATAATAATCCTGATCAGTGGTTAATTGACTCTTTATATGTAGCATATTATCTACTACGTTAATATTTATACTATTTCTTTCAGTAGTATTTGATGATTGTAAAATTGTATTTGTTGATAAAGATGGAGCAGAATATTGAGAATCTAATAAGTTCCAGCCATAGTTATTAAATACTGTCTTGCCATACATACTTATATTTTGCCAATCTACATGCTTAGTAATTTCATTATTGAGGTCTATTACTTGTGATCCATTTCTAAAAAGTTCTAATGGATTTAATTTAAGTACAGTAATCAAATAGTCTGGATCATTCTTTTTTGTAATGTATATATCAAGTATTTCTGTTTCTTTTGTTGTTATTTCTTTTATATCGCTTAAATTTTTAATACTTTTAATTCTGTTCGCGTTAGCATATACTACTGCTGTGTTATCATTATAAAATACACTTACAAATATTTCTGTGTTCTTTTTATTAGTATCAGTTGAAAAGGGTATTAATTTGTTATCCTCTGCTTCTAATATTAATTTAGTACTACGCTTACTGATGTTCCATTGTTCATTAACAAGGTCCCATATAATTCCATATTTTTTTACACTTGCTTCACCTTTTATAAGTTTTTTACAAATTGGGTTAGTGCTTTGAATTTGAGTTAACGTATTATCGTTTAACTCTGTCATAGGAGTGCTATTAATCTTACGTATATTTCCATCGTTGTCAAATACTATAAAGTAAGTACGATCAACGTTTTGCTGTGGCTTTGTAAGTGTCTCGGTGTCCATTAAAAATTTCTTCTGTTAAGAACTCTTGTTCTCCATAATATAAGTTAGTAGCAACTGCATAATTTTGAATCTTTACTTTTGCATGTTCACTATTCCATACATTTAATCTGTCAGTCCATTTACTCCATTTTCCAATATTACCAGATGCTAATGTACCAGGCATATTAATTGTGTTTATAATATTATCATGCAATGAAGGATGTTCAAATAATACTATTGTGTTTAGTAAACTGTACATAATATTACTATCATATGAAGATGGAGTATGTGCTTTAGAAAAATAATGAGCAAACACATCTCTCCAATTTTGCATAAACACATCTGCTAGTTTAAAAAATGAAAGCGATATATCTGTGTCGTGTTTAAAATAAAACATATGAGAGTATACTGGTTTAAGATTATATTCTTCTTTTAACAATTCAAATGTTTTATTTTTTAAAGGCATTCCTCTAAAATCATTGCACTCATTGAAAAAATAAATGTCATAGTGATCTTCTAGATATTCCCATATACTGTTGTGATTTTCTTTTACAAGACTTGCACAATTAATAACAATGTTATTTTTATATGGTGTTGCCCAATACAGTTGCCAGTCATTAACTCTAGTAATGTCATTTGAACCATAAGGTAATTCTATTAGGTAATTAAATACTTCTTCAAAATGTTTTGGTATACGATCTATATAATTAGTTACTAGTGTTACACTAGCGTCTTTGTTATGTAGTTTAATACTATATGCAAGTGCAGTTGCCTGCTCATACTCAAAGTCTTGCATTGCTAGTATTATGTATCCTTTATCTTCTTTAATTTGCATCAAGGGCCTCTATTATTTCTGGCAACGCTCTATCAAGTGCTCGTTTATTCATAACATGTATGTCTTGATTATTTACTTTAACTAAAATATTTTTCCATACTTCTCGTTGATCATGTACAAGCATTACCCATTCATTTTCATTCTTTACTTCAATAATATCATCTTTTTGACTCATGTTTACTAATTCAGTATTATCAAAGTTTCCTATTAGTAATTGTTCATTTTGCATACCGGCTAGTATATGTATTGCAATACTTACACAATAATCTGTACGGAACAACTTACTTGGAAAATTATACAAGTATTGATAAAATTCATAGTTTTCTGCTACGTGAGACCACGTATTAAAAAACAATTCACTAAAGTCACTGCGATCAAAATACACAACTGTACTCCACCACATTTTAATTCCAGCATCATATAAGAAACGTTCTTCCAATGCAGGTAACTCATTTCTAACTGTTGTTGCTCTGTCAAACATACATACTGGTTTATCACTGTCAAAATATTTTAATAGTACATCAGTTTTTACAATATAATCAATGTCTAGCAACAATGTTTGCTCGAATGGACTATACTGATATATTTTATGTTTGTTACTGTTATTAAATTGTGCAGAAAATTCTGTCCATGGGCTATCAAAATGTCTACGACGATTCTTTTTCATTTCGTCGTTAGTAACAACAATATAATCAAATACTTTCTTAATATGTTTTTTAGATTGGGATTGTTCTAGCCAGCTTTCACTTCCCTTGTCAGTAATTAAACATACTGGAAGTTTTAAATTCTTCTTAACGTACATACCGGCAGCTAGTGCCATCTTTACATAATCTAATTGATCGTTGTTGTAAGCAAAAAAGCAAACGCCCTTTGGTGCAAGAATCTCTCCCATTACCAATCCATTATTTTCTTAATATTTCTTGACTTCTTTAGCTTTTCATTTTCAACATCAAATTCAGTAGTAGCACTTGTATATGCATTTACTAGTTTTTCTAGTAATTCTTTTAAACTTTTTACTGTAATAGGATTATTTTTACTATCAATAACAACAGAACTTTTGTGTTTTAAATCTATTAATGTTTTTACAAAAGCAATTGTTTCGTGATCAGCAATAAACACACCACCCAAGTGATGTACAATTTGTAGTTGTGCTACTCTGTTCCTGATGTTTCTCTTTTGATTGTTAATCGTTAAAGCATAGTTACTGAAGTCTAATGCTTTCTCGAGTCTTTCGTCCATAGAATACTCCTTCATTATGTATGTATATAATACACTATTTAGTCTTAATTGTCAATGGGAATTTATGGGTTCTTGTCGTATATGGCGCCAGATCCACTATATGTCCAGTTTGTTGACCCGTCTATAAAGTCAGTTAGTTGTTCACCATCTGGTGCATCAACTGGTGTCCATGGTTGTTCTTCTGTAACAGTTGGTGCAGCTCTTTCTATAAATTGATATACAGTTGATCCTACTGTTGTGTAAGGTACGCCAGCATCCGGTGGTGTAATAACTGGAACTGTACTAGGTTGTGCATAACCTGAGGTTAATGTAATGTCTTGAGTTATAGCAGATAGATCATTTACATCTTCTATTAGTATAACTTTAACATATATATTAAATGTTCCACCAACTTCGTCTGCTTTTAGTTGTATTCTAATTCTTCTACTATTGTATTCGCTGTACAAGTATACGTGTGCTTGTGTGTTTGTAGGACTGTTAGTATAATTAAAAACACCTGCGTCAAGTATAGTTTCAAAAGTGGGTGTAGCTGAATATATTATACCAGTATAAAATCCTTTATTAACACCACTAGTAGATATAACATCCCATTGTATTTCACCGTTGTCGTCATCTGTAACAACTCTGCAAGTTTCAGCACCAACTCTAATACTATCAAATTGATCAAATATATCTTGCCATACTTGGTTATATGTTCCGCCGCCGTCTGCTATATCTAATTCAAAAGTTAGTTCACCGCCACTATTAAAAAAGTGCCTTGCTTCGTTATAATCTGTAAATGCAAATTTATGAATTACTTCTAAATCATCTGTCCAACTAGCAGTGTTAGTTGATGTAAGCTCTGATAAACTTAAATTAAGAAAATCTGTATTATATTGATCTGTAAACAAATTATCTGCAAGTGTGCATACACTGTTGTATAATGAAGTTGGAATTTTGTCTCCCACCGAAAGTGTATCTACACCCGTAAGTGCTATTAGTCCGCCAATAATTGGATTGTCTTCTTTGTGGTATCCACCTGCGTTTATTTGAGCAGTAATTTGATTAATGTCATTGAGTGTAATAACTGTACCATTATAATTATTTAAAGAAGTTGATGCTATTGGTGTGGGATTGATTGTTGCTGCAGTTTGTCCCCAGCCGTATCTTCTATCTAAATTAAGTGGATCATTGTGTGTAGTTCCATCATGATTGGGACCTACTGCATCATTGTGTGTTGCATATGTAAAAGGGCCAGTACTAGGGTCATTCCAAAGCTCATTATAAAAGGCAACAAGATCATTCAGATCTTGAGCTTCTATTAAATCTATTGCTGTGACCGAACTAGGCTTAGGCAGCATTTACTTTACTCCAACTATTACTTCAACGGTTCCTTCGCCTGTAGATGTTTTAGACTCAACCGCTCTGCCAATAACATGCTGATATGTATATTCGCTTACATTCTTTTCAGATTGGCCGTGTCCTGGAACACTACTGCTGATAATTCTATCACCTTTATTGATTGTTCCAATAACTTTACATGGAGTTCTACCTAATAGTGCTACACCAACAGTAGTTCCATCTAAAGTACTATTCATTAATAATGCAGGGTCTGTTGTTACTACACCAATTACTTTACTGTCTAAAGAGTTAACTGTTTGTGTAACTTCTTGTGAGTCGTCAGCATTATTTGTTATAACAGTACCTGGAGCATATTCCTCATCTGAAGTATAAAGCTCTGCCACGTCAGCGTATTGTGCCGTAGTTGCAGTTCCGTGAAACTTCATTGCTTTTGTACTGTCTGTGTTTAAATTAATACCTGCTTTAATAGTTGCTGAACCTGGGGTTCCTGTTAAACCATTATCTCTAAAATGAGGTTCAATTGTTGTTTCTGAAACATTGATAACCCAGTCTGCATCTGAACTTGTAAGTGAAGTAATTACTCCGTTTACTTTTGTTATTACTACAGTATGAGCTGCACCTAGTGTATCTAGTACACTAGTTACTTTTGAATCTGAATCTATGCCAAGCCACGCACCATTGCTTCGTACAAACAATTGTGTGTCTACTGGTTTCCACCAAAGCTGTCCTTCTATTGGATTACTTGGCTCAGTGTCACTTGCAAAGTTTTCTAATAGGCTTACTTGATTTTGTGCAATGTCGGCACCGTATCCAACATGATACTTGCCCACTAAACTTAAACTAGTATCTGTTACATTTACAGTTTCATCAGCAATATTAAAACTTCCGCCATTGTTAGTGCCTGTTACACCGTGTTTGCTAATTGTATATCCTGATGCCATATTATACTCCTGCTCTAATTCTTAGAGTATATAATATCTCTAATTTTCTGTTATTACTTTTTTGAATAGGATGGAATATTAAATGTGTCAAGTAAGTATCTGCACTAGACATTAATGCAATTTCGTCAAATACAAAACTATCAGCATCATCAAAATCTGATGCATTGTCTGTAGTTGGTCCCGATGGGTCTGGTTCGTCGTAATCTAATATAACCTTACACTCTAAATCTGTGTATGGTTGATTGGCTGCATTATTAACAGTAAATGTAGTTACTGCTTTTTGCAATGGACTTACTGCCGGATCGTCACCTATTGTTGCTGGACTTGGACTATATAGTCCGTCCACTACTTCTCCAGATACTCTTGCATCTTTGTATGTTATATTTCCATTAACGTCAATTGTAGTACCACCAAAGCCAAAAGCTAGTTTGCTTATAGCATATGTAGTTCCTCCACTCATTGCTTGTGCTACCGCATATGCAAAGTTCTGAAAGTTAATTGCGTTATATTTGTCAAGTAAAACTTCGCCCGAATCAACATCTGTGATTACAACGTGTCCTTCTACTTTAACATTTGAGTTTTCGTTTAATGTTTTCATATTCCTATTCCTTATACACTATTTATGCAATTCGTTAAATAGTATTATAACTCTATACCCTTGCCTAATGATTGCAACTCTTGTGCTTGTGTTGAGCCTGGGCTGTTTAAAATTGTATCACTTAACGTGTTGTACTGATAATGACTTGGGTCTTCATTTGCAAATGTAAGTTTTGAATTTGTTACATCTACTATCGAGTCTCCAGTACTTGCAAGAACTTTAAATGTTCCTGCTAGTTCACGTTTTGTAATTCCTAATGTTGTAGCATCTACTACACTATATTCTATTAACTCACCTTTTATGTATGCAATACCAACACTGCTAAATGCAGTTGTGCTTGCTACACTTATAGTTGTGTCTGTTAAAGTAAGCGGTGATGTTAATGTTGTTTCTTTTGATTCCGTTAGTGCATATGCATTTACATATCCACTGTAATCTTGTATGTGTGCAAACGTTAATGAATCATTAGCATGTGTGCTACCTGACGCATTTGTTTGTACGTTAATTCTTAATAATTCTAATGGCTTAACTTCTACTAAACTGTTTCTATTATGACCATCTACTGTATAGTTAAACAGTTCTGCTTCTGTGAAGTCTGGTCCACTGTATATGTCTGTACTAGAATGGTCAGTAGTAAAGTCGCCACCTGCGTATATGTCTGTACCAGAATGGTCAGTAGCAAAGATGCCACCCGAATATTTATCTTTACCAAACACGCCATCGTATGCAGATGGCTTAATGCTTATAATTGTTTGTGGAGTTTCCGTAACAGTTAGTCCTACTTCGTCTATGTTAGTATGGCTTGTAAGTACTGTACTTGACTTAGTATGAAAAGGTTTAACTTCTTGTATGTACCCAAGCACATTATTGATTTTGTTTTTTGTATATTTTCTAACATCAGTTTTAAGTGGACCAGTAAATTCTAATTTAACATATGTTGTTTTTCTAATCCAGTTTGTTTGATTAAACGAACTTAGTATGTAATGAATAACACTAAAGAAGAAAGTGTTCATTTTATCTTTGTAATATCCAACAAATATATCATTTCGTAGTGCATCTAATAATGTTAGCCAATAACTAGAAATGTCTGCAAAATCCCAAGGTGTAGAATCCCATGCATTTTTATCCCAGCCACCTATTGCTGATAACAACCCTTCGTCTAATTTAATTGTGTTGTTCTTTTTAAGTACTAACTCCCAAACTTTGTTTTCATTATTGTAAGCATACGTCTCACTTCTATCAAGTTCGTCTACTTCGTCAAACATAATTAATTTAACTACTGAATGAAAATCTCTGTCTATGGTATTTAAATCTGAATAAGCTGTAATTGTTTTTGTATGATTATATGTACCGTTGTATGTTTCTAATTTATAGTCTATCCACTCCCATAATAGAGTAGGAAATTTATTAGCTATAAATGTTTTATCCCATGTATTTTTATATACATCATTTAGATTAATGTTTTTAAATATTTCATTAAGTGTTACAACTGCATTTCTTCTAGCACCCGATAAATCATTAAACCATGTTTGTCCAATATCCATATCATTGCCATAGCGATTAAATCTATGTAATGTAGAATATGGAATAGCTTCACCGGTTGCTGAATTTACACCAGAAAAACTATGCTTCATTGAATTAAAATAATATTCTGGAATTAAATCTTTATCTTTAGCAATCATTGTCCACTCGTTGTGCGAGTTAAATTTATTGCCTGCTTTGTTAATTTGTAATACAGTATTTTCATCTTCCAAATAATAATTAATGTTACTAACAATAAATGAATTGTTATTTGTTACTGCAAACCAACTAATACCATTTGCTGATGGATTTTCAATTATATTAGCTACATCAAATGCTGATAATGTTCTTGTATCAGTTGTGGTTGTTTTATTTTTAACCCAGAAATAATATACATCATTATAATTTCCTGTGTCGTTATTGTATTCTTTTTCTGTTGTATAGTAGTAAACATTTTCTTTTGCAACACTGTCATATATAAAATATGCTTCTCCGGTTGCAACTGTGCCAAACATTTCTTTTGATTCAGTTACTGCCTTAGCATAATCATCTGGTGCTACACTTGACTTAATCCATTCCCATACTGCAATTTCGGCTCCTGGGTATAAGTAACCCCACGACCCTGCTACTCTTAAGCCTCCTTGATCGTAATCATAATATCTTGCTCTACTCGTATCCCACCATCTAGTACCAAGTTGCTCTGTGCCCCATGCATTATCTTCATCTGTTAAATGATTTTCATCTGTTGAAGTACTATAAATTGCATTATCAGAAAAATTAATATAGTCTAAGTTTCTTTCTGCAATGCCAGGAATAATCTTTCTCATTGGGTCCCATACTTCTAATTGTACTTTTGATTGGTTAGTTTTTTGATTGTAAATTATTACACTGTCTATGTCTTTATTAGTAGGTCTTGTAGTGTTATTTCTAACAGACTCATATGTTGGAGTAGTTGCTGTTTTCTTCTCAACAAATGTTCCTCTTACACCATCAACGTTGTTAACAAAAGTAAGAGCACCTACTGGAATGTTCCAACGCCTAGAATCTTCTGCACCAGATACTGTGGTTGATGTAGTATCTCCTCTTTGATCTTTGTTTTTAAATCTAGTAGTTACCAATGGCATAATAGACTGTGCATTACCACACTTTTCAATAAATTCATCAATGTAAAATACGTAAGCATCATTTGGATCTATTTTTGTTACTTTGTGTATACCATCAATGGTTGGAGTAGTATCGGTGTTTAATAATTGTACATAATCTCCTACTTGTAATCCATGTGGAAGGTTTGTTGTTATTTCAGCATCATTACCATCTTTACTTGATGATCCTGCACATATACCACATGTAGTAGCGGTGCCACCTGCTGCCACTGTTGCCGCATTTTTAGTAGCACTTGGTAAACTATATAAATTTGTATTACTTAGATAAGTAGCAGTTCCATCGCCTGTACCTACGCCAGTTGCTGTAAATATAGTACCTACATTATTGTTTGCTGCACCAATTAATGTAAAGTCTGTTGTGCCTACTGTTTGTATTTTATATTCAATTCCGACTGTAAAATTACCTGCTACTTTAGTAAATTCGCTTCGTCTTTGTGTAACTTGAAGCACATTCCATCCCCAGAATTTAGTAACCACATCTCCAAAACTTTCAATTTCAAAGTCACTGTCATCTGCTATTAATATATTGTATAATGCTGGATCATCTACTATTGGATCAAAATATTCGTAATGTTCAGTATCCCAATCGTTATCAATATCACCTTCAGCAGCATATATAATACCTGTTTGTAATCCTGTTTGAGAATTAAAATCAGTATCGCCTAAGTTTAAACTTGAGTTAGTTGATTCAAATTTAATTGCGTTACCAACAAGTACAACACTAACACCTGATATGCTTTGAGCAGTAAGTGTTGCTTGTATATCTGCAACTGCTTCGGCGTATGTCGCTGAACGATTCTCTGTTGATGTACTAGTTGAGTAAGATGTTTCCAGTCCTAATTTTGTTCTAGCAGTACCCGATATTGCTAAGTTAACACTACCATCTGTATCAGTTAATACAATGTTACCACCAGACACAGATGCTGTTATTTGTGCGGCAAGATTTGCCGTAGCATTGATTTGATCTCTTACTTCTTCAACAGTTAAGTTAGTTGGAGTAATAACACCTTGTATTAGTTGAGAACTAACTATTTGTTGATTTATTGGACTTGTTATAAATCCTAAATCATTATTAGTTAAGCCTGATTCTAATACTAATTAATTTCCTATGTCAGCATCCTGATAACATAATAGAAATACTTCAACAACAGCAAC
>ERZ802824.574-NODE-574-length-20525-cov-19.8955_pt1 | contig 20525 bp, 18 predicted proteins | sample MGYA00345650_ERZ802824 | MGnify/ENA primary metagenome ERZ802824 (study PRJEB30503, sample SAMEA104212361) | marine metagenome | biome: Westerlies Biome; feature: [SRF] surface water layer (ENVO:00010504) within the epipelagic zone...; material: water... | reverse complement strand
ATCAAATATCTTGACAATCTTAATGCTTCAAATCAAGTTTGAGAGGTGTAAATAATAATGTTGGGCTTATGTCGGGTGATGCTAAAATCATTGAGGTGCTGAAAGATGCTGGATTGCGGCCAACAAAGCAGCGGATATGTGTTGGACGTTTATTATTTACGGGCAAACATCAGCATGTAAGCGCAGATAGGTTGCAACTCCAAATACGAGAATTAGGGCAAAAAATGGCCCTAGCGACTATCTATAATTGTCTTCACCAGTTTCACAAAGCAGGGTTACTGAAAAAAGTAAATGCGGTAAATGATGTGATTATGTTTGATACTAACTTATCCTATCATCATCATTTTTTGAATGTGGATACAGGGGAGCTTACCGATATCAACAAAGAAGCTGTTTCGATTGCAGGGTTGCCGTCACTTCCAGATGGGTTTGAGGCTTTATCAATGGAACTAACAATTCGGGTTAAACCTCAAATTTAGCGATTGGCTTTCTGCCTTAACCGTTTAATTCTTTTTTTCTTAAAGTTTTTTATAAGGTGATAAAGGATTACTTTAAAACCATTCTAAACCGATTGACATCGCGTAACGGATCCCTAAAATTAAAACAATGAACTCGAACCCGAAACCTGTCGGGCGCTATTAAAGCGCTTGATAGAGTGTCGATTGGCTTAGCAAAACTAGGAGATACCATATGAATGAGTTAGATAAATGCCCTGTAATGCACGGGTCTGCTACCAGCAATAGTAGCACGATTAGGACGAATAAGGATTGGTGGCCAAATCAGCTAAATATTGGCATTTTGCACCAGCATGATAAGCGCTCAAGCCCTATGGGTGTTGAATTTAGTTATAAAGAAGAATTTAAAAAACTAGATTATTATGCGCTAAAGAAAGATTTAACTGATTTAATGACAGAGTCGCAAGAATGGTGGCCTGCGGATTATGGACATTATGGCCCGTTCTTTATCAGAATGACGTGGCATGCGGCTGGAACCTACAGAACGTCTGATGGCCGCGGTGGCGGCGGAACAGGTGACCAGCGATTTGCGCCTTTAAATAGCTGGCCTGATAATGGAAATCTAGATAAAGCCAGACGCTTATTATGGCCTATTAAACAAAAATACGGCAATAAAATCAGTTGGGCTGATTTGTTCATTTTGACTGGAAATGTCGCCATAGAATCAATGGGCGGCAAAACATTTGGGTTTAGTGGTGGCAGAGAAGATATTTATGCACCGCCATTAGATATATATTGGGGCCGCGAAGATGAATGGCTCGATAATGCACGTTATACAGGCGATAGAGAGCTTGAAATGCCACTTGGTGCTGTGCAGATGGGATTGATTTATGTAAATCCCGAAGGTCCAGACGGAAATCCAGATCCATTGGCAAGTGCAAAAGATATCAGAGAAACTTTCGCAAGAATGGCAATGAATGATGAAGAGACAGTTGCCCTAACCGCTGGCGGACATACCTTTGGTAAGGCGCATGGTGCCGCTGATCCTGGAAAATATGTAGGTGCAGAACCGGAAGGCTCCCCTGTTGAGCAAATGGGTTTTGGCTGGAAAAATCTATATCAGTCAGGTGTCGGCGATGATACGATAACAAGTGGTATTGAAGGTGCTTGGACAAGTAATCCAACCAAGTGGGATAATGGATATTTTGATCTGCTTTTAGGATATGAATGGGAATTAGTGAAAAGCCCTGCAGGTGCATTTCAATGGCATCCTGTAAACCCGAAAGAAGAGCATCTTGCTCCAGCCGCACATGATGGTTCTCGTCGTGTTACTACAATGATGACCACAGCAGATATGGCGATGCGAGAAGACCCTTCCTACCGCGAAATATCTGAGCGTTTTCATTCAAACCCAGACTATTTTGCAGATGCATTTGCACGGGCTTGGTTTAAATTACTGCATCGTGATATGGGGCCAAAATCGCGCTATGTCGGACCTGAGGTGCCTGAAGAAGAATTAATCTGGCAGGATCCGGTTCATGCTGGAAGTACAGATTATGATGTAGATAGCCTAAAGGCGAAAATCGCTGATTCTGGTTTAACTATTCAGCAAATGGTTGAAACAGCATGGGCAAGTGCATCCACCTTTAGGGAAACAGATATGCGTGGCGGGGCCAATGGTGCTCGTATTCAACTTGCCCCTCAAAAGGATTGGCAGGTTAATAAACCAGAACAGCTTGCAGCCGTGCTTGATATTTTGCGCCCGATAGCGGCGCAATCAGGCGCATCACTTGCAGATGTTATTGTTCTTGCTGGTACTGTTGGTTTAGAAAAAGCAACTGGTCGGACCGTTCCATTCACGCCTGGCCGAGGCGATGCAACCCAAGAGCAGACAGATGCAGCCTCGTTCGATGTGCTGGAGCCTATTGCAGATGCGTTTAGAAATTATGAGAATAAGAACTATGCGTATAATCCAGCAGAAGTCATGCTCGACAAGGCACAATTGCTTGGGCTAACAGGGCCAGAGATGACAGCCCTTATTGGCGGGATGAGATCTATTGGCATTAGTTATGATGGAAATGGTATTTTAACTGATTCTCCTGATAGTTTGAATAATGATCATTTTGTAAAGCTTTTGGATATTGATAATCAGTGGAAACCATCTGGTGATGGCGCCTATCAAGCAACATCGCGAACAACTGGAGAGGTTACATTCAAAGCCAGTAAAACGGATCTTGTTTTTGGCTCAAACTCCCAGCTTCGTGCATTAGCTGAATTATATGCTCAGAGCGACTCAAATGATAAATTCATAACTGATTTTATTGATGCCTGGAATAAAGTAATGAACGCAGATAGGTTTGATATTAACGCCTAATCAATCCGAATATTAAAGATTAAAAAACGGCCTTTAGGCCGTTTTTTTTATTACTGATTGTGAATAGGGGGAAGGCGTTCATCCCATACAAGTTACCGTATCAAGCATTCTGTTAGAAAAACCCCATTCATTATCATACCAGCTGAAAATGCGGGTCATTCCATCTGGCATTACCCGTGTCTGGTCAATATGGGCTATCGAAGATGCTGGGTGATGATTGAAATCTGTTGATACCAACTCACGTTCTGTAAAATCTAAAACGCCTTTTAATTCGCCATTAGCGGCAATTTTAATAAATTGATTTATTTCATCAGCAGATGTTTGCTTAATAGGTTCAAACACAAAATCAACCGCAGAAACATTTGGTGTTGGAACACGAATAGCAACCCCGTCAAGCTTGCCGTTTAGCTCTGGTAAAACAAGTCCTACAGCCTTTGCGGCGCCTGTTGTGGTGGGGATCATGTTTAAGGCAGCCGCACGCGAGCGATATAAATCCTTATGTTCTGTGTCCAGAATACGTTGGTCGCTTGTGTAGCTGTGAATAGTGGTCATGAAACCTTGTTTAATACCACATGTATTATGCAGAATATGCGCAATTGGCGCTAGGCAATTGGTTGTGCAAGACGCATTTGAGATGATTTTATGTTCTGGTGATATAAGGGTGTGATTTACACCATATACCACGGTTAAATCAGCTCCTTTGGAAGGCGCAGAAACAAGCACTTTTTTGGCGCCTCCTCTTAGATGCACAGCAGCTTTATCAGCATCGGTAAAAATGCCAGTACATTCCATAACAACATCTACCCCAAGCGCGCCCCAATCAAGAGCCTCTGGGTCACGTTCGCTCAAAAAGCGAACCTTGTTGCCTGCGACATGCATCATATCGCCCTCTATAGTGACAGGTGTTGGCAACCTGCCATGCACGGAATCAAATTCCAGCAGATATGCAGAGTCAGAAAGAGACGGGATTGTATTTACCGCAATAATTTCCACATCACTTCGTGGATTTTCAATAAGTGCTCTAAATACATTTCTGCCTATCCGGCCAAATCCATTAATTGCTACTTTGACGGTCATATCTTTCCCCTATCTGGTTTCTAAAAGAGTGTTAAATGTTTCATCCAGAAGTGTCATAGCAAATTAACAGCCATTCGCGAACCCACAAAAATGAACAAATTAGGCCTCTTATTCTGATAGCACCTCTTTGAAACTTTTCACGAAAAGAATAAATGCAAAAAGGGGGTGGCTTGGAGGATAGGAACCACCCCTTTTATGTGCACAATATGTTTGGGGAGAAATTGTGTCTTAATACAAGTTTTAACCTGCATTAATTTAATACTAAAAAAAGCTGCACCTAAATAGTGCTAATAATTGCTATTGGCGATGCAATTTTTGCACAGGTGATAATGTCTATGAAGTTTAATGATTATGTTTTTTTGAATTTGAATTATCACTAGCCGGAGCAGATTTAACAGTCGCTGGTACTATCACAGAACCCAGATTTTTAAATGTTAAAGTTAATTCGAGCGTTTGCATCGGGATTATTTGCATATTAAGCTTCATAAACATGAGATGAAAACTGCCTGGCTTTAGATATATGCTCTCGCCAGCCGGGATAATTAATCCATCTGGTATCGGCCTCATTTTCATTACCTCGCCATCCATCTTCATCTGGTGGATTTCTCCTTTAGCAGCAAAAGAGCTAGATACGGACAGTAATATCTCATCCGTATCACCGAGATTTTCAATTGTAAGGTACCCTGCGGTTGTTTTGTGATTTGGAGGGGTGTCTTTTATCCATACGTTATCAATTATAATATGGTTAAATTTTAGGGGTTCTGCATATGCGCTAGCAACACTCCCAATTATCAAGGTGATAAATAGTATAAATACCCGCATCAATAGTTTCCTAATATCATTTTTGACAAACACCTTAGAATAGATGGTTTAGGATTATCAAATTATAAATATAGAATGCGTCAATAATGCCCATAGATATGCATAATAGTGTGCAAAAATAGAAGTTCTAAAAACGCTTTTGGGATGGTTTTCTGATTAGATTAGAAAGTCTTGGCTGGTTCAGTAACCAGCCTAGAAGGTTAGACCTTATGCCGATAAGACATAGTTTTCCTGTAGAGGCTCCCCCAGAGTACCTACAGCTTAATTGAACAAGCTAAATGCTGCGACTAATAAAATAATTACTGCAATCGCAAATAAATATCCGTTTCCTGTATTTCTGCGTGAGTAGTCTGCTGAAATTGCGTTTGTTTTATATGGGAACATTGCCGGTCTCCTCTCTATGTCTTTCCACTATACGGAAAGAATTAGAAAAAAGGATCAAAAAATTAAAAAAACCTTAATTTTTTTTTCGCTCTTCCAAATTTGAGTCCTAAATGTAAGGATTTTGGCCTTAATGGGCGCGTCCTACCTATCTGGTTCTACATATCGATAGATAAGCTTGTATCGCCCGCAATGACAAAGGATGCGTTTTCAAAAGAGGGTGATCCAAGAAACCCTTCTGCATTATTACTAAACGCATAAGGCTCTTTCGGAATGCCGACGAAATTTTTATCTAGATTATTATTCAAATTCACGTCAATATAAACGCCAATAGCATAAATGCCATCTGATTTTCGCGAAACCGCAAGCGCTATTTTTGAGGGGCGTTTAGGCGCGCTAGACTGGACGCATCCGCGCGCTTTATCAGAGGGCGCACAGGCATTTGAAGAGTTACAAAATGGGCTTGTTACCCATCCAAAAATACTATTGAAACCCTGACGATAGGAGAGATTAAAATGTCAGAAATACCCCATTTGTTGGTTCACGATCATGAAGACACTGTTGGTGTCGTCGTTGTTGAGGGGCTAGAGGCTGGAACAGATATGCTTGTTTGTATAACACATGATAATTCGACCTTTCGGTTAAAAGCAGAGCAATCAGTTCCTATCGGTCACAAGATATCTCTTAGAGATCACAAGGTAGGCGACACTGTCTATAAATATGGTGAGGATATTGGCAGAATCATACAAGATTGTGCAAAAGGTCATCATTTACATACACATAATTGCAAAACCAAGCGTTGGTAGGGAGCTAGAAATGACTGATTTTTCAAATGTAATGGTTCAAGGTTATCGACGTGATAATGGTCACATTGGTGTTCGCAATCATGTATTGATCCTGCCGTTGGATGATATTTCAAATGCGGCATGCGAAGCTGTTGCCAATAATATCAAAGGGACATTGGCGATACCACATGCATATGGCCGCTTGCAATTTGGGGAAGACCTAGAGGTGCATTTTCGAACCTTAATAGGCACGGGGAGTAATGCAAATGTAGCCGCTGTTGTGGTTATTGGAATTGAGCCTGAATGGACCCAGCGTGTTGTAGATGGCATAGCAGAAACAGGAAAACCTGTTGCTGGATTATCAATTGAACAAAATGGTGATCTGAAAACCATTATGGATGCCTCTCATATAGCAAAGCAATATGTGCATTATGCAACCGAGCTTCAGCGAGAGGATTGCCCTCTTTGTGAACTTTGGATTTCAACTAAATGTGGGGAAAGTGATACTACCACAGGTCTTGGCTCCTGCCCGGCAGTTGGTAATATGTATGATAAGCTTTTACCAATTGGTATTACAGGCTTCTTTGGTGAAACCTCTGAGATCACAGGGGCAGAGCATATTTGTAAACACAGAGCCATCAATGAAGAGGTTGGTGAGCGCTGGTATAAAATGTGGAAAGCCTATCAAGATGATGTCATTTTTGCCCATCAAACAGATGATCTCTCTGATAGTCAGCCAACCAAAGGCAATATCTTGGGTGGATTAACGACTATTGAGGAGAAAGCACTTGGTAATCTTGAGAAAATTGGCCGAACATCCAGATATATTGACATTCTGGGCCCTGCGGAGAAACCTCAATCTGGCGCGGGATTATATTTTATGGATAGCTCTTCGGCAGCTGCAGAATGTGTAACATTAATGGCTGCAGGTGGGGCTGTCATTCATACATTTCCAACCGGACAAGGTAATGTGATAGGCAACCCCATTGTACCTGTCATTAAAATCACAGCGAATCCAAGAACCATCCGCACGATGAGTGAGCATGTTGATGTGGATGTATCAGGTATTTTAAGACGTGAAACCACAATTGACGAAGCAGGCGATCAGCTGATAGATATGATCATACGCACAGCAAATGGTCGAAATACAGCTGCGGAAGCACTTGGCCATCGAGAATTTTCAATGACCAAATTATATCGATCAGCTTAGAAAAGGAGGGCGGAGGAAATCTCCGCCTCAATCTTTGGAACATATTTTCATAACCACCCAAGAAGCGATGCAACGCGTCCGTGATGCGTTTCAATCTCACGGGATGAGCACACATAATGCTGAGATAATTGCGCATTATTTAGTGTTGGCAGAAACCGATGGCCAATTGGGACATGGTCTCTCTAGAGTGAAGAGTTATTTGGCACAAATTAAAAGTGGAAAAGTAAATATTAGGGCTTCTATCAGCTCAGAATTTCAGGGAAAGGGCTGGCTTGCGCTAGATGCAGATCATGGATTTGCATTTCCTGCATTAGACCATGCTTATTCGCAGGCAATGCCTCTGGTTCGCGAAAATGGATCTCTTCTGGTTACGATTAATAAATCTCACCATGCGGGCGTTTTAGCTCATCATGTTGAGCGCTATGCAGAGCAGGGCGTGGTTGCGCTTATGTTTTCAAATACCCCGGCTGCGATGGCGCCTTGGGGGGGCTCTACCCCTATCTTTGGAACCAATCCCATTGCATTTTCCTGCCCAAGGGATACGGGCTCACCATTTGTGATTGACCTCTCTCTTGCAAAAGTAGCGCGCGGTAAGGTTATGAGAGCAAAAACAGAAGGTAGAAAAATTCCAAATGACTGGGCTGTTGATCCAGATGGTATTGCTACAACAGACCCCGAACAAGCATTAAAAGGGGCAATGTTGCCAATGGGGGGTGCCAAGGGCGCTGCTCTTGCATTGATGGTTGAATTAATAACAGCAGGGCTAGCAGGGGCACATTATGGATTTCAGGCTTCTTCATTCTTGGATACAAAAAGCTCAGAGCCGAATGTTGCTCAGACACTTATTCTTATCGCACCGCCTGCTGAACGAATAGCTCATTTTGAGACGTTATTTTCGGCTATTTTAGCTCAGCCAGATACACGGCTTCCAGGCATAAACCGGCTTAAAAAGCGAGCAGATGTAGCAAAAAATGGATTGAAAATCCTATTGGATGACTACACCTATATTTTATCGCAAGCACAATAATGACTGGCCAGTTTCTAAACCGATATTATAGTCAATTTTGCCATATAGTGCATCGTTATTATCCAGGGGTAATAGTGGCAGGAATTTTGGCGCTCGCAGCACAATTTATTTCTGATTATTATGGTGCCCCGACAATGCTAATGGCGTTGCTTTTTGGGATGGCCTTGAACTTCTTGTCAAAAGAGAAGCGATGTGTTGAGGGTATAAATTTCACAGCGCAGAAAGTTCTTCGCGTTGGCGTTTGCCTGTTAGGGGCGCGAATAAGTTTCGATATGATTTCGGCTGTTGGTCTGGTGAATGTGGCAATTACGGTAATGGCAATTGCAGCAGTTGGAATGAAAATAGATTTGAGTGAATTGCGACATATTGGAAAGTCTGCTTTTTTTCTTATTATCGCGGAAACGATATTTGTTGCTGTGTTCGTTACGAGTATTTTGTTTGTTTAAACCTATCTGGTAAACTCATCTGATAATTGCATCTTTGGTGCCTTAGATAAACATATTGTTTATATAATGAGCAAAACTTATTTGCACAGATAGCAAGCTATGATGAGGCTTTCCTGTCGGAGGACAATCTGTTACTTATCTCGCTATTATTTAACGCCCTGTTATTTGTCGTGCGTTATTTAACGTCCCGTTATTTATCGTGAGAATTTTGAGTAAATAGGAATGAACATGCAACTGCGAAACAAAACCGTCTGCATAATTGGTGGCTCTGGATTTATTGGAAGAGCATTAGTTGAAAAATTAGCGCGTGCAGGGGCACGTATCACTGTTCTTACCCGAAATGCGGTGCGCTCAAAAAATCTAAAACCAGTTGGAGATGTTGGCCAGATAACAGTTATGTCTGGTGATGCGCTTCTAGATGATGATTTGGCAAGAGCTATTCAATCGGCTGATTATGTTGTTAATTTGGTTGGTATTTTTCACCCATCTGGCAAACAGAATTTTGAAAACGCGCAGGCCGAATTACCGCAAAGAATAGCACAAATCGCAGAGCAGGCAGAGGTTACAAAAATTGTTCAGATATCCGCGATTGGGGCAGATCTCAACGCTGCTAGTACATATTACAGAACCAAAGCCGAGGGTGAGAGAAGCCTGCTACGTCTTGCGCCAAATAGTACAATTTTGCGCCCCTCCATTGTTTTTGGACCAGGAGATGGTTTTTTCGATAGGTTTGCAAGAATGGCTATGATTGCACCTGCCCTGCCTTTATTAGCTGGGGGGAATACCAAATTTCAACCTGTCTTTGTTGGCGATGTTGCTGAATCTATTATTTATTGTCTTAGTAACAGCCAAACAGATGGGCAAATTTATGAGCTAGGCGGCCCCTCTATTTATAGTTTTAAAGAATTATTAGTCTATATGCTCTCTGCGATTGGCAAGAAGAGAGCTTTAATTCCTGTTCCAATTTTTGCGATGCAGGTTCCAGCAGCAATGGCATCTATTCTGCCTAATCCGCCAATAACGCGGGACCAGTTGCGGATGTTAGATACTGATAATATTGTAAATGAGAATATGCTGGATATCACTTCATTTGGCATCACGCCGCAACCTATTGAAGCACATGTTCCAAATTACCTGTCTTGTTATCGACAGGGCGGTATTTTTGCATCAAGCTAGAAGCTAATGATAAGCAGCACAAGGCCAAGTGCAAACCGGTAATATACAAATAGATTAAAATTCGCGCGTCCAAGCCATTTCATCATGCCATGAATTGCCCCTAATGCAATAATGCAGGAGAATATGGCAACATATAATGCAGCTGCGCCTACGACAATATCTTCTTGGCGGATAAGTTTAACGATTTGCAGACACCCTGCCGCAATAATGACAGGGATTGATAATAATAATGAGAAGCGTGCAGCACTCAAACGCTCAAAGCCAAGATATCGTGCCATTGTCATTGTAACGCCGCTTCGCGAGGTGCCAGGGATTAATGCAAGCATCTGCGCAAGCCCAATAAATAAAGCTTGTTTCAATCCCATTTCGCTTAATGTGTGCTCAGAGGGCGATGTTTTGTCTGAATGCCATAGGAAAATAGCAAAGATAATATTTGAAATGGCAACAGTTTGCACGAGCCGAAGCATATCAGGCTCAAAAAGCGAAACCAAAAACCCAGCAATAATAACCGGAATAGTCGCAATTATAAGCATTTTAATCATCATTAGGGATGGCGCATCAATCAGGATATTAGCGTTAGGCCTTAATGACTTCAAAGCAGTATTTCGGAGTGCCAAAGTCATTTTAATTAAATCAGAACGCACATAAATCGTCACCGCTATTAGGGTTCCAATATGAGCTGCCACATCAATAGATACCCCATGGTCACTCCGATTCGTAATAGAGGGCACTAAAACAAGATGACCAGATGAGGATACAGGTAGAAATTCTGTTATGCCTTGAACCAAAGCAAGTAACAGGTAATAAGAAAAATCAGAAAAAGAAAAAGCCATATTTTGCAATGCCTTACCTGCTCATTACTCCAGAAATGATTTTGGAAATAATTCGGAAATAATCTGGAGTTGATCTGGGGTTAATCTGAAAATAATATAGTCTAGTAAATCTTTTGAGAATGCAAATAAAACAAGCATATTACTAATTTGAAATCTCTAAGCAGAAAAATAATACCGAATCGGAACTAAATAATTCATCATTAGGGTTGATAGGCTCGCAAATTCATTATAAACTTGATTCATAGCGAATTTTATGGTAGTATTGTTGACCAATTAACGAGAATGATTCGTTTAAGATAGGGGTGTTTTATCTGCATTATCTTGGGAGAACATCATCGCTTTCATGCATGACAAAACCAAGGATACATACCCCCTAATCATAAAGCGTGTGCAAAAAGACAATCAATGAATGTCAAGGAGACGGTGATGTCGTCTAAAATGCTAAAATTTGTCAATACCGAAAAAGCGATGCCGAAAAAACGCAAAGCAGAGACACGGAAATTTGATTTTGATGAGATTTATGCCGAATTTAGTGAACAAAAAGCAGAAGAGCAGGCAAGTAGATGCTCTCAATGCGGTGTTCCTTTTTGTCAGGTAAATTGTCCGCTTCATAATAATATTCCAGATTGGTTAATGCTAACCGCTGAAGGGCGAATGCAAGAGGCTTATGAAGTCTCCTCTGCTACCAATACCTTTCCTGAAATTTGTGGCAGAATTTGTCCGCAAGACAGGTTGTGTGAGGGTAATTGCGTAATCGAAAAAGGATTTGAGTCTGTTACAATTGGTGCTGTTGAACGACATATCACAGAAACAGCCTTTGATAATGGGTGGGTGAAACCAATTGCGCCAAGCGTAGAAAAAGAACAGTCTGTTGGTATTATTGGCGCTGGACCGGCGGGTCTTGCTGCTGCTGACCTGCTCCGAAGAAAAGGATATCAAGTCGTTATATATGACCGGTATGACCGAGCAGGCGGACTTCTTATATATGGAATACCAGGGTTTAAGCTTGAAAAAGAAATCGTTACCAGACGATATGAGCTGCTTGAGCAGGGCGGTGTTAGCTTTCGCTTAAACTGTGAGATTGGCCGCGATATTTCGTTTGATGAATTACGGGCAAAGCATGATGCGGTATTAATTGCTACCGGTGTTTATAAAGCGCGTGATATCAGCTTGCCGGGAAGTGACTTAAAAGGGGTTGTGCCTGCATTAGATTTTCTGATTGCATCTAACCGTAAATCATTAGGCGATAAGGTGCCAAGATTTGATGATGGGACGCTTAATGCAGATGGAAAAGATGTGGTTGTCGTTGGCGGCGGTGATACGGCGATGGATTGTGTGCGAACTGCCATTCGTCAAAATGCTAATTCTGTAACATGTCTTTACCGCCGCGATAAAGCCAATATGCCTGGCTCGCAACGTGAAGTTCAGAATGCAGAAGAAGAGGGTGTTAACTTTCAATGGTTATCTGCACCTTCACAATTTCTGGGACAAGATAAAATCACCTCTGTTCAAGCACAGCGCATTCATTTGGGCCAGCCAGATGCAACCGGAAGGCAAGTTCCCAACCTTCTTCCCGGGTCTGAATTTGATGTTTCAGCAGATATCGTCATCAAAGCACTTGGATTTGATCCTGAAGATTTGCCAGGTATGTTTCATCAGCCAGCACTTGAGGTTTCTAAATGGGGCACACTATCTATTAATTGGAAGACGATGCAAACAGCTATTGAAGGGGTGTTTGCGGCTGGGGACATTGTTCGCGGTGCATCACTGGTGGTCTGGGGCGTAAGAGATGGAAGAGATGCTGCAGAACAAATTGACAGCTTTATTATCAAGTCAAGTCAGGAAAAAATTCAGGCAGCTGAATAACGGCCCAATAACGGCCCAATAACGGCACAGGTAAAAGAGTTTTCGGAAAGTTAGTAACATGACATTTGAAGCAAAAAATTATATCCGTAATAGAGCGGCAACTGAAAAGCTTTTGCAACATGCGGGCGCTTATAACCCAGCATGGGAGCATGATAATTGCGGGGTGGGGCTGGTTGCAGCGACCGATGGCAAACCCTCGCGCGCAGTTGTCGAGGCAGCTATAAATGCACTTCGAGCTATCTGGCATCGCGGCGCTGTTGATGCTGATGGCATGACAGGGGACGGCGCTGGAATTCATATCGCTATTCCGCGTGAATTCTTTATGGAACATGTTGCCAGAACAGGTCATAAGGATAATGGCGATAGGCTTGCTGTTGGCATGGTATTCCTGCCAAGATTGGATTTGGGCGCGCAAGAAACATGCCGATGTATCGTTGAGCGTGAAATCCTAAAAATGGATTATAAAATTTATGGCTGGCGTCAAGTGCCGGTGGATATTAATGCGCTTGGTGATAAAGCAAACGCGACACGCCCTGAAATCGAGCAGATTATGTTTACAATGCCAGCTGCAAAATCAGAGGCAGAGGCAGAGCGTGAATTGTTCATTGTTCGCAGAAGAATTGAAAAAGCGGTTCTTGCAGAATTAATTAATGATTTTTATATCTGCTCACTCTCTTCGAGATCTATTATCTATAAGGGTATGTTTTTAGCAGAGCAGGTAACTGAGTTCTATCCTGATTTAGATGATAAGCTGTTTATTTCTGATTTTGCTGTCTATCATCAAAGATATTCAACAAATACATTTCCAACATGGCGATTGGCACAGCCCTTCAGAGTGATTGCCCATAATGGCGAGATTAATACAGTTCGCGGAAATATGAACTGGATGTCCTGTCATGAAGATAGGATGGATAGCGATGTTTTTGGCGATAACGTAGAAGATATAAAGCCTGTTATTGCTAAAGGGAGTTCTGATTCAGCGGCTCTTGATTCTGTTTTTGAATTGCTGTTACAGGCAGGGCGCGATTTGCCGATGGTAAAGACAATGATGATACCTCAAGCTGTAACGCCAGACGTACCCTCAGAATTAGCTGGGCTTTATGGATATTGTAATGCGGTGATGGAGCCGTGGGATGGGCCTGCAGCGATAGCTGCCTTCTCTGGTAATTGGGTAATAGGGGGCATGGATCGCAATGGTCTGCGCCCGCTGCGCTATACAATTACCAAAGATGGATTGCTTCTTGCGGGTTCTGAAACTGGAATGGTTTCAATCCCGCCTTCAAATATTCAAGAGCTTGGACGGTTAGGCCCTGGCGAGATGATAGGGGTTAATCTGGCAGAAGGCAGGCTTGTTAAAGATAGCGAGCTTAAGTCAGAATTATCGGGACGAGCTGACTGGAATAGCTGGCTTGGCAAATCACATCAGCTAGATGAAATATTAGCCGAGAAAAAGGATATTACGCCGCAACGACCTGCATCAGATATTATTAGACGACGTCAGTTGCTTGCGGGCTGGAGTATGGAGGATATGGAACTCATATTACAGCCAATGATCGAAACTGGAAAAGAGGCTGTTGGCTCTATGGGGGATGATACACCGCTTGCTGTTTTATCATCTCATTACCGCGGTTTGCATCATTTCTTCAGGCAGAATTTCTCGCAAGTAACAAACCCGCCAATTGATTCGCTTCGTGAACGACATGTAATGACATTGCGAACACGGCTTGGCAATCTTGGAAATATTTTGGACGTATCAGCAGAACAATGCGACCATTTACTTCTGGACTCCCCAGTCTTAACAAATTCAGAATGGGCACATCTTATTGAACATCTCGGTGCAAAGGCAGTGGTTATTAATTGTCAGTTTGATGCAGATGGCGGCGAGAATAGCCTTAAAAATGCTCTAGAAGAAATTCAGATTTTGGCCGAAAATGCTGTTCGCGGTGGGTGTGAGCATGTAATGTTATCTGACAGTAACATTTCTTCTTCTAAAGCACCAATACCCATGATTTTGGCAGTAGGCGCGGTGCATTCTCATTTGGTTCGCCAGCAATTACGCACGTTTGTATCTGTTAATGTAGCTACAGGTGAGTGTCTTGATGTTCATCATTTTGCTGTATTGATAGGCGTTGGTGCTACTACTGTAAATCCATATGGCGCAGAATGGGCAATTGCTGAGCGCAAAGAAAAAGGTCTGGTTGAATCACTTTCAATAACACAGGCTGTTACAAACTATAAAACAGCGATTGAACTAGGCTTGCTGAAAATCATGTCGAAAATGGGAATTTCGGTTCTGTCATCCTATCGCGGTGGGTATAATTTTGAAGCGCTTGGTCTTTCACGTGCGCTGGTTGTTGATTATTTTCCGCCTATGTCCTCTCGAATATCTGGCCTTGGTCTGAGCGGTATTCAAACACGCGTATTGGAAATGCATAAACGGGCCTTTTCTAATGAGGTTACTTATTTGCCAGTTGGAGGACAATTTAAATACCGCAAGTCAGGAGAGGCACATGCCTTTGATGGGCAGGTAATTCATGCCATGCAACATGCTTGTAATACTGGCTCTTATGATAGCTGGAAGAAATATGTATCCATGGTTAGTCGCCAAGGCCCAGTCAATCTGCGAGATTTGCTTGACTTCACCCCAAATAAGCCGTCGCTCTCCGTAGAGAAAGTTGAGAGTATAACCGATATAAGAAGACGCCTTGTATCCCCTGGAATCAGTCTTGGGGCGCTAAGTCCAGAGGCGCATGAAACGCTTTCTATAGCGATGAACAGGATTGGCGCTAAATCTGATTCAGGTGAGGGCGGTGAGGATTCTGAGAGATATAAATTGCGTGATAATGGTGATGATCCCTCTAGTGCGATTAAACAGGTTGCTTCTGGCAGATTTGGAGTAACAGCAGAATATCTTAATAATTGTAAAGAAATTGAGATTAAAGTTGCGCAAGGTGCAAAGCCAGGTGAAGGCGGACAACTGCCAGGTATTAAGGTCAATAGTCTTATCGCTAAATTGCGTCATTCTACACCTGGTGTAACCCTGATATCACCGCCGCCTCATCATGATATTTATTCAATCGAGGATTTAGCGCAGCTAATCTATGATCTAAAACAGATAAACCCAGAAGCAAAAGTATGTGTAAAGCTTGTGGCATCCACAGGCATTGGCACTATTGCAGCAGGTGTTGCAAAAGCCAAAGCAGATACCATTTTGATATCTGGTCATGGCGGTGGAACTGGGGCAAGCCCTCAATCATCCATTAAATATGCTGGCATGCCGTGGGAAATGGGGTTAACCGAAGTACATCAGGTGCTAACCATGAACGGTCTTCGGGAGGCAGTTGTATTGAGAACAGATGGCGGTCTGAAAACAGGGCGTGATGTTGTCATGGCTGCTATTCTTGGCGCAGATGAATATGGAATTGGAACCTCATCATTGCTCGCGATGGGGTGTGTGATGGTTCGCCAGTGTCATGCAAATACATGTCCTGTTGGTGTGTGTACACAAAGAGAAGATTTGCGTGCTAAATTCGAAGGCACACCTGAAAAAGTGGTTCAATTATTCACTCATATAGCAGAGGAGGTACGAGAAATTATTGCCTCACTTGGCTTTGAGAGTATCTCAGACGTAATAGGTCGCACAGAATTGCTGGCTCAAGTATCACGAGGGGATTCTGCATTAGATGATTTAGACTTAAACCCTATCCTTGTGCAAGCAGATGCTCAAACAAAGCATCGCGGCGGAAATAGGGATGCAGGCAGAACAGAAGTGCCAGATACGCTTGATGCTCAGATGGTTAAAGATACCCAGAAAGCACTCGCAAGCGGTGGTAAAATGCAGCTATCCTATAATATCGAAAATACTCAGCGCGCTATTGGCACCAGACTATCCTCTCATATTGTTCGCAAATTCGGGTTAACTGGAATGAAGCCTGGTCAAATTTCAGCTCGATTGCGGGGGTCAGCGGGGCAATCTCTTGGCGCGTTTGCCACTCAAGGACTTCGCTTGGATATTATTGGTGATGCAAATGATTATGTTGGCAAAGGGCTATCTGGCGGTATGATTACGGTTCGCCCATCCGCAGAGGCATCTTTTGTTGCATCTGAGAATACCATTATCGGTAACACAGTTTTGTATGGTGCTACTAGCGGATTGCTATTTGCAGCTGGTCAGGCAGGAGAGCGTTTTTGTGTTCGCAATTCAGGTGCAACAGGTGTTGTTGAAGGATGTGGCTCTAATGGATGTGAATATATGACAGGTGGCAATGCTATTATTCTAGGGCCTATCGGATCTAATTTTGGAGCTGGTATGACAGGTGGAATGGCTTTTCTATATGACCCAGAAGAAGAAAGTCTGAAGGATTTCAATACTGAAACCTTGCATATTACGCGTCTTCAATCTGGACATTGGAGTGATAAATTATTGGAAATGATACAGCAACATGTGCGAGAGACTAATTCAGCACTTGCCAAACGACTTGTTAATGATTGGTCAATGGAAATTAGAAATTTCTGGCATGTTGTTCCACATGAAATACTAAATACCCTTGATAATCCGGTGAGTTCAGAAACAGTAATTGGCAAAATCGCATAAAGGTGTTTGATGATGCCAAATAGATTCGCCATACGCAGCTATGTGCGCCAAGATGAAGCAGCGGTAGGCCGAATAACACAAGATGCCTTTGGTCCTGAACATGCAACCCGTTCTGTGTGGCAGCTGCGTTATGCGCATCCAATTGATGAGCTTGGATTAATAGTAGAGGATTTGGATATATCTGCAGAAAATAGTGATGCCGTTACAGGCAGAATTGTTGGCAGTCTGCAATTTTGGCCGATTAGAATTAGTGCTTATCCCGCGCTTCTTCTTGGCCCGCTTGCTGTAAAATATTATCTAAGAGGCCTTGGTGTAGGCAGGTTGCTGGTAAAACAAGCATTAGGTCAAATCAGCCAACGCAATTGGGATTTTTGTCTGGTCTCAGGAGAGCCTGATTATTATCCAAAATTTGGATTTAAACCTGTTCCTGATAAGGTGGACTGGCCAGGCCCCATTGAAAGACAAAGGGTGCAATTTATAAATTTGCGTTCTTTGGACTTAGAAAAATTACCAGATCACACATTGCCTGTCTTGTCAGATATTGATTGAGCGCATATGGTAAGTTCGATTTTAATCGAACAGATTTCTTAGATGAACAACACCTCACTTTTACATCATTTTGTGTTGTCAGCAGCTAGCAGATTTATCCGTCTTCAGCTTGTTGAATATAAATATGAGTTTGAATTAGCACATCATTTGCCATGGCAAAGAGATGAGGATTTTCTGTCTCTTAATCCAGCAGGGTCTGTGCCCGTTTTTCAGTATAATGATAAGATTATTTTATCAGGTTCACGTGCCATCAGTGAATGGATAGAAGAATCAAGAGCAGATGCAAGGCTGTTATCAGGCTCAGTTGTTCAACGCGCTGAGATAAGGCGACTGACAGATTGGTTTGAGGATAAATTTTATTATGAAGTTGGCTTGCCCCTTTTGCATGAAAGAGTAATAAAGCGTTTCGATGCTGGTGCTGGTGCCTCTTCGGAAAATATTCGAACAGCGCTTGCAAATGCTCATGTGCATTTAAGCTACCTTAATTGGTTGACAGAGCGATATAGCTGGCTTGTAGGTGCGGAGTTATCACTCGCCGATTTCTGTGCAGCCGCTCATATCTCGGTGTTAGATTATTTTGGGGATATTCAGTGGGATAAATATCCAGCAGCAGCATCATGGTATATGAAGCTTAAGTCTCGCCCTTGTTTTAGAGCTCTTCTTGGCGATCAGCTAACAGGCGTTACGCCTGCCAGCCATTATGCTGAACTTGATTTTTAAGCATTAATCCGTTCCTGATATTAATGTTTCAAGACTACCGATTATAGCATCTATCTGTTCTGTTTGTGAATATCGATGTGTAGCTGTTTTGTCCAAGTGGATTTTAACATTTTCGGATTTAAGCCGGTGCGCAATATCTATAGATGTTTGCCATGGAACTTCTGCATCACATAAGCCGTGATGCAAAACAACAGGCCCCTTAAAATCAATAGGGTTTTGCAAAATAAGATGTTTTTCAGCTTCCTGAATAAGAGTGTAGGGATACACAACATCTGTATCACTATAAGGATTTGGAACCGCTAACAAACCTGTTTTGCGAAATGTGTTCTGCTGCTCTGTATCTAATATATCCCAGATTAATCTCTTGGTAAAATCTGGTGCTGCTGCGATGCCAATTAAGCTAGCTATTCTCTGAGGGCGATATGCGCATAACAACAACATAATCCATCCACCAAGGGAGGATCCAACCAAAATCTGTTTTCTAGTTGTAACCATGTCAAGAATATCACAACTATCTTCAATCCATTGACCTATTGTAGCAGACAGGATGTCGCCGCCCGTTCTGCCATGCCCAAACAAATCAAATCTGGTAAATTCTATATCCTTGCTAACCGCCCATTGCATGAGCGCTTCCGCCTTGCTGCCTTTCATGTCAGAGCCATGTCCGTGCAAAAACACTATACCAACCCCATCATCTATAGATGGTTTGCCGCCGTAATGCTGATAGGCAAGCTTATAGCCACGCTTTGTTGGCAATTGTTTAATATCAGAATCATTTATCTCTTGCATGGTGTTGTCTGGGTGTTGTCTGGGTGTTGTCTGGTGTTCGTTTTTATCTAGGGGGCTGATTTTTTTTGGGTTAGTGAATTTAGCTTTGCGTAACATACATATTGCCTAAAATAATGACTAGGCTTACAAATAGCGAAGTAATGCTACTTCTATCTTTTTTTGATAATAAGAAATTTATCTATATATGTCACAAAAAAATAATCTGGTACGACCTGTGATTGCTCAGATACTCCCTGCGTTAAATAATGGGGGTGTTGAAAGAGGAACTATAGAAACCGCAAAGGCAATTAGGGATGCTGGTTGGAAATCGGTTGTTATTAGTTCTGGCGGCATGCTGGAATCTCATCTAAGCCGAGCTGGCGCCAAACATTATAAATTGCCAGTAGATCAAAAAAACCCGCTCTCTTGGACATTTACCAAAAATAAACTCCGTAAAATCCTGAGGGATGAGAATGTGGATATCGTTCATGTGCGCTCTAGAGTGCCAGCTTGGATAGGCCTGCCAGTTGCAAAATCATTAACAATACCAACTGTTGCAACAATACATGGAAAGTTTGAAGCAGCGAATTTATTTAAACGTCTATATAACAAGAAAATGCTTACTGCGGATGAAATAATCGCGATATCGCAATTTACCAAATCAGTTATTGAAAGTCAGTTTCCAAAATCAATAGAAAATCTGTCTTTGAATGTTATTCATAGAGGCGTTGATATCACCATGTTCAATCCGCTTAATGTAACACAGCAACGGATTATCAATGAAGCTGATAGAATTGGGTTGCCTGATGATTTGCCTGTTGTGATGTTGCCTGCGCGCCCTACAAGCTGGAAGGGACATGTTATTCTCTTGCAGGCTCTTGCACGCCTTAAACATCTGGATATTGCGTGTGTATTATTAGGGGCAGGTGATACCAACTCTGGATATTCTGAAATGCTCGAGAAAAAATCAGTTGAATTAGGGCTGGGCGCGCATGTGCGCATTGCGACCTCAACAAGAGATATGCCAGCTGCATTAATGCTTGCAGATGTCGTTGCGATGCCATCTATTCGCCCAGAACCATTTGGCAGAGTTGCCATTGAAGCACATGCGATGGGACGGCCTGTTGTGGCTTTTGATCATGGGGGCGCACGAGAGACAATTTCTGCTGGGAAGACTGGATGGCTGGCAGCACCTAATGATGTGGATAGCCTTGCGCAGGCGCTAGAAACTGCTTTGAGTTTGTCTCAATCAGATCGTGATAAATTATCAACGCATGCACAATCTGCCGTGAAGCGCAGGTTTAGTGTTAAAAAGATGACAAAGTCAACTCTAGCAGTTTATAAAAACCTTCTTCTTAAAAAGGGTTTCTCCCCTCTTGTTTTAGGAAAGTGAACCAGTTAAATTCTGCAAGAAAGCCTATTATCCAAGGAAGCTTATTATC